>Ga0180433_10002494_pt1 | contig 28329 bp, 23 predicted proteins | sample SS_ome_8_FD_132980 | JGI IMG/M metagenome (GOLD analysis project Ga0180433, IMG submission 132980) | Hypersaline lake sediment archaeal communities from the Salton Sea, California, USA - SS_1_D_1 metaG | ecosystem: Environmental > Aquatic > Non-marine Saline and Alkaline > Hypersaline >... | reverse complement strand
CGCCAGCAGCCCTCTCGGAAACTCGTCAGGCGCCGCCGGGAGAGGCGCGGCTATCATCCATGCCGTGACGAGAATAAGTGCCCTAATCATCGCTGGTCGCTGCATCATCCCTTCTTCCTCCTTTCTCTGATTCGCTACGTTGGTACAAGCCGGTTTCACATGGTACAACCTCTGGCCAAGAAAGACCAGTCTCCAGCACGCTGGTGTTAGACTTATGCCACGCTTACGCTTTCCCTCCCGTCGTTGCAATACCCTGGATGAACGTTCGCTGCGCCAGGAAAAACAGGACGATGACCGGAACGGTGAAGATACTCGCACCGGCCATGAGCTGTGCCCACTCGCCGCCGTAGCTTGACATGAACTGCTGGAGGCCGTACGCCAGCGTGTACCGGGACGGATCGTTGATGTAGAGCAGCGGACCGAAGAAATCGTTCCAGGTGGCCAGGAACTGGAACAATGCGCACGTGGCCAGCGCGGGTTTCGCAAGAGGCAGCACGAGCTGCCAGAAGATCCGCCACTCGGCGGCTCCGTCAATCCGTGCAGCCTCGGCAAGTTCTTCCGGAATGGTGCGGAAAAACTGGCGTAGCAGGAAAATGTAGAACGGGTTGCCGAAAAATGCCGGTACCACCAGGGGCAGGAAGGTCCCGTACCAGCCTAGAGACCGGAACAGCGCAAACACCGGGATCATGGTGACCTGCCCCGGCAATGCCATCGTGCTGATCATGAGTATGAACAGAGCGTCGCGTCCGCGGAATCGCATTCGGGCGAAACCGTAGGCCACGACGGCGCTTGAAAGGAGTATGCCGAGAACGTTCGCCGCACAGAGAAATAAGGTATTCTTCAGGTACGTGGCGATGGGCACGGTCCTCACGGCCTTGGCGTAGTTGTTCCACTTCACCGGGCTTGGGATGAGGGTCTTCAACGAAACCGGCTCCTGTTGCCCTTCCCGCGCGTATATCTGGCTGTCATCTTTGAGGGACGTTGACAGCATCCATGCCAAGGGGAGGATGAAAGGGATGCACAGAAGCAGTAGGAATGCGTGCGCGAGAACGCGCTGTGCCGGGCCCATGCGTCGCCACACCGGCGCGAGGTCACGTGGTCCGCGCTGGAATCCCGACTTCGGACGCCGGATGTTAGGTCGTGTGCTCAATAGTCATCCTTTCCTCAGGCATCTCACGTTCCACGCGTCAATTCTGGTTCGTCTTCATAGCCGAACTTCCGGCGCATGTCGATCTCCTCGGCAATCTCTTTCTCAAGCCGTTGGAGGGCGGCTTCCGGTGTGAGCGTACCGCGCTGAGCGGCATTGTCCGCCTGTGTGATCCGGTCCCATAGATAGAGCTGATAAGGCACGGGAGGTGTCGGTTGGAGGTTATCGCTGGGGAGCACGTCAAGGAACGTCTTGAACTGTGGGTACCTCCGAACGTATTCCCGGTACACCGGCGCCTCGGCGACCTCAGGACACAACGGCAGCCAGCCGCCCCATGTGTAGAACTCGGCGGCTCGTTGCGGGTTCTCGATTCCCGACCAGAACTTGATAAACTCCCACGCCCCCTCTACCTGCGTTGCGCCTCGTGGGATGATCATGAAGTTGCCGTTCACCCAGCCTGCGTGTTTTCGTCCTCCTTGCGGGGGCGGGATCGGAAAGGTCGCGTATTCGAGCTCAGGCGCAAATCTGGCAATCTGTTCGACCCGCCATTGCCCATCCACCGTGATGGAGTAGGCGCCGCTGATGAACGGGAACTGTGCATCCGCTACGCCGACCGTCAGACCCGATTCGAACCGGATTACGTTGTCGAACCCGAGCCTTCTGCGCTCGTCCACCAGGAAGGTTAACGCCCGCAGGTTGGCGGGCGTGTTCAGCGTGAGCGTGCCTTGGGTCCAGTCGTAGAACCCCTCACCGAACACCGGCGCGTAGATAGCAAACCATGAAGGGAGGAACCCGATCCGGGCAAGATCTCCCTCCGGGGTGAACTTGGTCAGTTGTCTCCCCCACCTGACCAACTCCTCGAGCGTTTCCGGGAAGTGGGCTGTGTCGAGACCGGCCTCACGGATATCGGCCAGCCGGCAGTAGCAGGCGTAAACGTCCAGCCCGGTCGTCACACCATACAGGTCTCCTTCGTACATCCCGATCTTCAACGCGGCGGGATACGCGGTGCGCCGGAATTCGCTCCACTGTTCCGGCGACATGAAATTGTTCAATGGTATAAGGAGGCCGCTTTCCGCCCATTTCGGTATGACCTGGTTCCACTGGGTCATGACGTCCGGCGGATCGCCTCCGGTCACCGACAGAAGGAACTTGGAGTCGGCAGCGGTACCCGGAACGGAGAGCGGAATCACCTCATACCGGTTCTGGCTCTCGTTGAACCGATCAACAATCCGCTCGACGACATCCTTCCATTCAGCCGTCCACATGTGCCAGAATCGCACAGGGATTCTGTCCGGGTACTCCCGCTGCGTTGCCCCCGGCAGGGCAAGCACAAGAATCAGAACCACCGTGACGAGCGCTGCCAATCCCCATACCGCCGGCGGGCCGCCGCGTGACTTCGCTTGCTCGGTCAGGTTTGCCATCGCTCAGACCCCTGCATATCCCTGGCGCGTCATCAGGTTACCGCCTCCAACGAAATGAATCACCGTCCCCGTGGCATGGGCGTCTTGCCCATGAGATGACGACGGGCACGCCTCGCCACGGCGAGTTTTCAACACGGCGCATCTTCGACGAGACGCCCGTCCTCCCTTCATTTTGGTGGAACCTCTTAGTCTCCATAGTGGACCCAGCGCCGGTGCGTCCGGAAGATCAATACCGTGAAGACCATTACCACCACGAAAAGTATCCAGGCCATCGCGCTCGCATAGCCCATGTCGAGATACCGCCACGCACGGTTGAAAAGATAGAGGGCATAGAAGTGGGTGCTGTCGTCAGGGCCGCCCTGGGTCATGATGTAGGCCTGGGTAAAATACTGAAAGGAACCTATCACTCCCATGACCAGGTTAAAGAAGATCACGGGTGTCAGCATTGGCAACGTCACGTGACGCGTCCGCTGCCACGCGCCCGCCCCGTCAATAAGCGAAGCCTCATACAGAGTCGCAGGAATATCTTTGAGCCCGGCAAGGTAGATGATCATGCTGCCGCCTACCGCCCACAGCGACATGAACACCAGCGACCGGAATGCCCATCGCGTGTCCTGGAGCCAAGCCGGACCCGTTATGCCGAATCGATCCAGAATACCGTTCACGAGCCCGATCTGCGGATTCAGTATCCAGACGAATACGACCGATGTGGCCACCACCGGCACTATTGACGGGATAAAGAACACCGTGCGGTACAAACTGATCCCGGCGATCTCCAGGTTAAGCAACAATGCCAGACCGACCCCGGCAACGATGCCGACCGGCACGGCGACCAGCGCGTATTTGAAGGTGATACCCAACGATTTCCAGAAGAGGGGATCACCGGTAAGAAGCCTCTCGTAATTTGCCGATCCCACCCAGACCGGCGCGGACACGATATCGTACCGGGTAAAGGAGAAGTAGATGCTTGCGAGAAACGGCATGGCGGCGAACACGATAAAGCCCACAAGCCAGGGACTTATGAAGGCGAATCCTGTCCACTGCTTTCTCATTGAGGCTCTTCGGTCGGATGTCCGATTGGCAGTCTGACAAGCTCAGAATGCGCGACTTGGTTACGTTAACCCTTTCAGTACCCGGCTCGGCAGGATTCGAGCCGCTGAATCCCACCAGCATGCCCAGCTTCCCGAGCCCAACGGAGCAGGGAGGGGCGCACAAGCGTGTGTGCCCCTCCCTTAGTTTACCACAGCAATCTCTGTTGTGGGAGCCGCCGATCCTAACTCCGTGGCTGCCCAGTCAGGACACGCCTAGAAGTCGGTTGCCATGACGCCTACTACCGTCGCCACGCCCGGATTGGCTGGCGGTTTGCCCGGGTACTTCACGAACTCGACATGACCGTCCATGTACAGCACGTTCGCGCCGCCCGGAACGTGGCTGAACGCGCTCGCTCTGGTCGCGACCGCGTCGCTCATGATCCATACCTCGCTCTGCGCCACAGCCGTTGCGGCAGGGTTATTGATGTCGGTGATCAAGAAGCGCTCGATACCTTCGCGAAGCCGGTAGAGGGTGTCGCCGCCAGTGTTGCCATGCCCGGCGCCGCCTACTGTGCTCAGGTCGACGTCCCGGTCGGCAAACGGATTCAAGCCCTCCGAGGGTCCGGTTCCGAACAAATAAACCGCCATAGCCCAGTAGACGAATTGAGCGGGCACCGGGGTATCCGGCATATCAGGCAGCGGAACGATGCTCATCGAAACTTGAGGATCGGTTTCCTCGATGCGGTCGAAGAGCCATCCCAGGTAATAGTAGCTCACATCGATGCCGCGCATGCAAGCGGAGCCGTGCCACGACATATACCCCGTGCAGGGATCGGCCGGCGCACCGCACAGGCTGCCGTCCTCGTCGGATTGCATGTCGAGGTACAACGGCGTCGAAGCGTCCGACGGGCAGAACATGATCTTCGCGTCGGCCAGGTACTCCGGATAGATCGCTGGCAGTGCCGGCCCGAAACTCAGATCCCCCATCATGGCGCCCGTTGCATCAGGCCACGTCCCAGTCTGCATCGGCGGATACTTCCCGTCCCACTCGTTGGCGTACATCTTGTACACCAGCCCCCACTGTTTCAGGTTGTTCGCGCACGATGCGCGTCGTGCCGCCTCACGCGCGCGCGCCAGCGCCGGCAGCAGTATCGCCGCAAGAATGCCGATGATGGCGATCACTACCAGCAGCTCGATCAGCGTAAATCCTTTTCGTTTTCCCTTCATTTTCTTACCCCCCGTCGTTGTTGTGCGAACCAGGTTCGCGTACCGAAACCGTCAACACCTCCTTTCGTTCAGTACGTCCAGTCCATGCGTCGCCCTCCTCCAGTTGACTCAACTTCTCTTCTAGCCAATTGACTGCGCCTAGTTTACCACAACTCCCTACATTTGTCAAGCAAAAAATTAACCACGACCCCGGCTTCATCCTAATGAATGGTAAGCATGAATTTTTTGCTTGCAATTTTGAGACGTTTGGTGTATACTATCGCTGAAGCAAAGTTGCGTTTGTCGGATAAGAGCGGGGCCGGAGCTGCTGAGCAGCGGCACCCGAGGAGCTCACGCAGACAGGAGGATATAGAGAGAATGGTGACGATAACGGAGCTGGCGCAGCTATGCGGCGTCTCGCGCTCGACGGTTTCAGCCGTGCTGAACGGCAAGCCTGGCGTGCGGGACAAAACTCGTCAGAAGGTGTTGGAATGCATCCGGGAGAACAACTACGAGCGGGGATTGGTTGCGAAATCGCTCGTGAGCGAGCTGTCGCGGATGATCGGCGTGCTGGTGCCGGACGTCAGGCGTCGATTCTATACCGAGATCATCAGCGGGATAAGCGCAATCCTGGAATCGCGTGGATACCATATGCTGTGCCACCGGGCCGCACCTCAGAGTGATGCGTACCAGCAGCAACTTTCGGCGATCAAAGCGTACCGACCTGCCGGCTCGATCGTCGTCAAGGGGACTCATGCCCGCTCGATTGAGGACATCCGGGAGATACTTGAGACCGGCGGGCCGGTGGTCATGGTGGAGAGAATCGAGGGGCTTGAAACGCATGCCGTGTGTTACGACAACCGGCGTGCGGCGCGATTGGCGCCGGATTACGTGTTCGCCATGGGACATCGGCACGTCACGTACCTTGGAGGCTCAGCCTCATGGGGAGCTTCCAAGGAGCGCAAACTCGGCTTTATGGAAAGCCTGGTCGAGCACGAACTGGATCTTGACGGGGCCATGACCGTGGAGACGCCCGGTACCGCCGAAGGAGGGTATCAGGCTGCTCTGAATATCCTGTCCGATCCCGAGACGCGTCCGACGGCTTTGATCTGTTTCAACGATCTCACCGCTATGGGCGTGTACCGCGCGGCCTATGAGCTGGGCCTGCGCATACCCGACGAGGTGAGTGTGGTCGGCTTCGACGGTATTGACTATTGCGAGATGTTAGGCCCACCGCTTACCACCGTCTCGATTTTCCCGGAGAAACTCGGCAGGGCGGCTGCTGAACTGCTGCTCGAGGTTATCCAGCGCGATAACAGGGGCGGTCTCTTGACACGCGAGATCGAGCCGAAGCTTATCGAGCGGCAGTCGGTGCGGAAGGTATGACCCTGCCTCGGGTGGTGGACCACCCGATTAGAACGCCGGCAGGTCAGGGTTGGATGTCGGCACAATCGCCATGCCTTCGATCTCGATAAGCCATCCTGGACGACAAATCGAGGCCGTAAGAAGCTGCATCGGAGCATCGCCGAACCGCTCCCGCAGTTGCCGCCACACAAACGGGTGATCGTCCGGCTCACGAATATACGCGACGAATACGCACATATCCTCGAGCGTGGCGCCGGCCTGTTTGAGTAACGCCTCAATGTTCTCAACCGTCCGGTTAAATTGGAGCGACACGCTGCCCGGATACAGGCTATTGCCGTGCGAATCGATACTTGCGGTGCCCGAGATGATGACATGCTTCCTGTCCCGATAGGCGACCGATGTGCCGCGTTCGAACGTCACGCCGTACGCATGCGTTGGGCCGAGGTGGTCCGGCGCGGACAGGTATTCAATCTGTTCCGGTCGCACGCCTGAAATCGCGTACGCATCCATCGTGACCTTCGCGGCGGCCGTCGCGGACGTTCCCTCGATGCCGGAACTGGCGATGAAATGCGTCTCCGGGGTCAGTCCTCGTTCTGCGAGAAACTCTCTCCGGGCGACCACCAACCCGTGGTAGTTCGCGTCAACGTCTTGCACAAACAGCCACGTACGCATCGCATTGTCAGCCAAGGACAGGCCCCGCGACTGCAAGAAGCCGTCATACTCCTCAAAAATCCCGCGAGTCTGGTCGTAGGAGGTGTCGCCACTCAAGCTGGTGATACCGGTCGTCCAAAGATGGGAAAGATCGTCCCGTCTCAACGCAAGGGAATTGTCCTCCTGCAGCTTGACCAGTTCAGCCTCAGGATCGCTTACGTGGTACGCCCACAGCGCGACCGTCGCGGCGGGAATAGGCGGCTGACGGACCCAGGACACCGCACACGGTTCGTCGGTGTTGTACGGGTTTGAAAAGGATCGGGCTTCGAGCGCGCTCGCCTGTCTCTCGAGGTCGCTGCAGAAGAAGCGTCTTAGAACCGCTGTCTGCATGTCCAATCCAGCGAAATCGAGCGCGTCTTGATACGCTCGAAACACCCAATCAAGATGGGTGTCGATGCTCCCGGATTTCGTGGGGCGTACACTAAGGTGATACTCATCTACGCCGCTCAGCCCCTGGAAACGCGAGACATGAACCGATACGGGGAACGCCCCGCAGTTGACGACGTTGTGCTCCATACCCGATTCCCGTTCGATACTCGTTGCCAGTTGTCTCATGGTGCTCGGCACTCAGGCACTGTGCGGCGGACGGCAGCTCTCGGATCTCATCTCGCCACGATTTCAAATGGGATGGCCGGCAATAGACCGAGAGAGGCTCTCTGGGTCTGGTTTGGTGCGTTGCCAGCTTGGTTCCCTCCCTCGACTTCGAGGAATGCCTCGACTATCAGGTTGTCCGCAAATCCCGGTTGAATCGTGTCGCCGTCGGCCTTCAGGTTGAAAGCAAGGCCAACCGGCACAACGGTCACGTCCTGAAGGGTTATGCCTTCGGGCGGCTCACGAAGTTCCAGCTCGACCTCGGGCAGACTCGGGTGCTTCGGGGCTCGAATCCGCACGCGCGCCGTGCCGCCCGCTGGAATCTGCACAATACCGCTGTCGGCGAGTTGAAACAGCCGCCGGCGAAACCTCGACTTTCTTACTGAGACCATAAGGTCCTGTGAGGGTGCCAGATGGCGGTAGAGAAATGCCTGCATCATGTCTTCACAGGGGACGACGGGCCGAGTGATTGTTTCTCCATTGATCCGGGCACGGCCCTCAAGGTGCAGGACGACCGGCCGAACAAGCGGCTTTCGGGGCGCCGAAATGGTTGCGCGAACACGGTCCCGTCCGGCGGGAATACGGCCTCCGTCGAGGGCGAAGTCGGCCGGGACGTCTTTCAACGCCAGTTCAATGTCGCCGTCGAACCCGTCTTTCCGCAATGCGTGAACGCAGACCGGAACGGGACGACCGGCGGGCACGTTTATGCTCGAGGGTATCATGCGCAGCTCGAAATCCGGCTCCGGCGACCCAATCCGCAGCCGGTAGCCGTAAGCTTCGCCTCCGTGACGCTGCGAATCGGTTAAGTGCATAAAGTAAACTCCATCTTCCGGTAGCGCAACACGCAGATACGAATCAGCATGGTGGGTGAGTAACCCCATATCCCTGTGCAGGTGACCATCCTTGTCCATGGTATCGTCGTTCCATTCGAGCACGCGTCCCGAAGCGTCGGTCAGTCGCAGCAGCGAGTCCACAGGAGAATGTAACCTGCGGGCGTGCACCTCCGCCACCACCTGATCGCCCGCGCGGCCGACGAACCGGAAGACGTCTACGTCGCCGGGCCAAGCGATGCGGCCGTTGACGATCCGTGGGAGGACGACCCGTTGCGCGTCCCGTATGGTGTCGTTTGGTTCCGTCTCGCCGCTCTCCGGGAGCGTGTCGACGGCATAGGTGACGCGGTTGGATAGGAATCCGTTTTCGTCCAGGGCCGTCTGACGTATGCAGCCGGCAGCTGGCTGCGTGTCGAGAGCCAACCGGTTGCTCGGCAGATTCCATCCCGCGATCGATGCGACAGTGGTGGCATCTGCACGGCCGCCCAGCGGGTATATCCCCGTGATGAACGGTTGTTCCCCTACAGCGACCCGATACACGAAGTCCTCACGTCCGCGATAGATGGAATCGCGAATCTCCAGCTCATATATGCCGGTTTCCGGGACTTCGTAAAAGAGGACCGGGTCGGGATCGAACCGGTAATCATCGGCGAACACCACTTCGTTACCCGTGGCGTCGTACAGTGCCAGCGTCGCCTGAAACCAGCCGGGCACGGCATCGGCCAGATACGGAACCAGCCGTCGCGCATGCACCTGCATGACAAGCTGTTGTCCACGCTTTGCACGAAAACGGAGCCGGTCAACGTCCCCCGGCATGATCTGTCCGTTCAAGACGACCGGCAGATCGATAGGCGGTGCCTTCGGCAGGTTGCTACGGGTTCCGGGATCGTTAGGCTCCAGTTCGCACACTTCCGGAAATTGCCCGACCTGAAATACCATCGGGTTCGTCAAGCCGACGGGCGTCTCGAGCCGGAGTTCCCTATCGCCCGGTGGCGCGTCGGGGTCGATGGTCACCTCTATCAACACCATCTCGCCGATCTGCGTGTTAAGCTGCCGTTTCCACCTGGGGAAGAAAAGCTGGTGCGCCACGTGTTGCAGCTCTCGCAAACTCTTGTTTTCCAGGTCATACAACAACGGATGCTGAACCGGTCTTACGACGCCCGCATTTGTGTCGGCCTTTTTCTCAGTTGTCTCCTGCTTGGCGGCATTCTGTTCGGCGGGCCCTTTCCCGGAAGCTTCGGCCAGCCGTTTCCGGCGCAATTCCCTGAACCGTCTCTGAAGTTGCTCACGCTGTTCTTTTTGAATATTCCTGACGGGCCTGTAATACCGGATAACCTTCGCCTGTACCCCTTCACCTGATACGTGGACGTTGTGGGCGCCTCTGAGCGCCTGGCCGCCCGCAGTGACACGAAATACAGAGCCCTGATGACCGCCGCCGGGGTAGAGATAGCCGATGTGCGGTTCTCGCTGTGCCGGCTGGGCCCACGCGTTCGTGACGCACACCGCGAACGCCGCCATAAACGCAGGTGCACATATTCTCATCAGACCATGATCTCCTTGAGGCGGCCGCCGCTTTGCTCTGCCGCCGGCATAACCTGAACGTCCAATCCGCGCGGGTTCGGCAGCGGCCCGTCGGGGTCAATGCCGAGCAGGAGGTACATGCTCGCGATCAAGTCGCACGGATACACAGGACGTTCCGCGACTTTCTCACCTTTCGCGTCGGAGGCGCCGACGACGCACCCGCCTTTGAACCCGCCGCCGGCAACCACGGCGGAGAAGCAGTTGCCGTAATGGCCGCGACCGCCATTCCATGGGGGCTCCCACTGTACTCTCGGCGTCCGTCCAAACTCGCCGCTCCACCATACAATCGTACTGTCGAGCAGCCCGCGGTCGACAAGATCCTGCAAAAGCGTGGCCATACCCTGATCCATTTCCGGCAGCTTCCGGCGCATGATTTCGAAATGCTGTTTGTGAGTATCCCACCCCTTGTAGTTGATGGTGACGTAAGGCACACCGTGTTCGACGAGCCGACGCGCCATAAGGCAGGACTGGCCGAACGTGTTACGTCCGTATCGTTCCCGAATCTCGTCCTCCTCCTCCGACAGATCGAACAGCTTCCGCACCTCTCCGAACATCAAACCGTAAGCGTTCTCCTCGCATCGGTCGAGCTGCTCGAAGTGCGGGTTCGTCGGCATGGCGTTCCCAAGCGAATCGAGCGTATGCAGCAGTGCACGCCGGCTGTGCTGGCGCTCATCCGAAATGCCTTCCGCCACGATCCCCTCAACAACGAAGGGTTCCCGGTTGGGATCGCCGCCTGTCGCGAAGGGCTTGTATTGCTGGCCCAGAAAACCCGACTCGGAAAAACGGCCTTGAGGCTCAGTCAGCACAATGTAAGGCGGCGCCAGACATTTATACCCATGATCGTAGCCTTTGAACACCGATACGACCGCCCCAACACAGGGGAAGACGAGCCTGCCGGGTTCACGACCGGTCTGCACCAGGTAGGACGCCGTTTCGTGCGCGTTCACGCCGTGGGTCATGCTGCGTATAATGGCGTACTTGTCGGCATGCTGCGCCAACATCGGCAGCGACGCGTTTATCCGAATCCCCTCCACATTGGTAGGGATCGCCTTGTCCAGAGGGCCGCAGTAGTCGTAGCCCGCGTCCGGTTTCGGATCGAAAGTGTCCAGTTGCGATGGGCCGCCCCACATCCAGATCTGTATAACCGATTTGGCGCGCGGCCGTTGCGCAGCGGCCGACGCGAGCACGTTGCCACGATTCATAAGCGTCAGGCCGACCGCTCCGAAAAGCCCACGTTTCAATGCTTCGCGGCGGCAAATCACCCCTCTGGCTTCTTGCTCGCTCATGCTGACTCCCTTACTTTCCATCGACCTGCCGCACAACCGGCGTCCTATTGCTTAATGGCGGTACAGAAACTCCTTGGTGTTGATGAGCGTCCACGCTAGATCGTTGACCGCTTGTTGCGGGTTCACGCCGCTGTTCCGAGCATATTCCTCGATCTCGGCAATCTCGCTTTGAGTCGGATGACGCGACAGTATTTTCAGATACATTGCATTGATCAGCACACGCGCGTTTCCCTTGGAGGTTCGCGTGAGTTCGCGCAACCACCAGCTCCGTTCGATCTTCTGTTGAATATGGGTCGAATTGAGAAGGTGCAGTCGCTGCGCATCTGTAGAGTCGTTGTTGCGTTCAGACTCCAGACCGGTGTCGCGAGGCGGCCGACCGAACATCTCGAGGAACTGGCTCGTGATGCTGCCGTCCGCCAACATCATGGTACGCTGGCGTGTCGGAATGAAGGTGAACGGTTCCGGAATTGGGCTGGAATAGCTCTCGCCGGGTCCGAAAATCCAGCATAGCGCGTCGATAAGCACTTCCGCATCCAGTCGGCGCACCGGATAGTGTGCGAACAGGATCTCCGCGTCCGGATGGTCGCTTTGCGGAATGGAGGACTGCTGGTACGTGCGCGAGTTGAGGATCAGGCGGTATATATCTCGCAGATCGTAATCTGCATTCACCAACTCCTTTTCAAGATAGGCGAGCAATGCGGGATTCACCGCAGGGTTGTCCGGCCGGATATCGTCCGGCTCATGGATAATGCCGCGACCCAGCAGCCAGCACCATAACCGGTTCACGATGTTGCGCGCGAACCACGGGTTGTCCGGTGCAACCAGCCAATCGGCAAAAACTTGCCGGGGATCCTCGCCGGGCGCGATCCGTACCGTGACGCCGTCAGGGAAAACCGCCTCCAGCGGGTCGGCAGGCGCAGGGTCAAGACACACGATCTCTTCTTTCCACTCGGCCGTTCCCTTATAAGCGACCCGTGAGAAAAACGCCTCCATGCCGGCACGTCGCATTTCCGGCCAGTTCTGTATCCGTGTTCCCATAAACGTCAGCGCAACCGCGCTTGCGATGGCGGAGGGCTCCTGCCCCTGTATCGCACGGTAGAAATTGACCGGCGGCACGCGGAAGTTGCTCCCGCTCGAGGTCAACAGTTCGCGGACAAATTGATCGTACGGTTTGTTCTCCTTGATTGAGTCGCGAATCCAGCGGTGGTATGCCTGCACCGCGTTGGGCCACAAATTGATGGGAAACTCCGCCTTGACCCGCAGGAGATCACACCACTTCAGCGCCCAGTAATCGGCAAATTCATCGCGCGTCAGGAGCGCGTCGATCAGCGCTGCACGTTTGCCGGGACGGCGGTTCTGCAGAAACCTGCGAACCGCCTGTGGCTCGGGCAACGCCCCGATGACGTCCAGATAGACGCGCCTGATAAATACCTCGTCAGAGCACAGATTTGCCGGCTCGACGTCACGCTCCCGCAAGGTGGACAGTACCAGGCTGTCGATGCAATTCGCCGGTACGACCGTCGCGTCGCTTTCAAACGGTCGTACAATCCCGGCGTGCGCGCTAAGAGCTGCCAGAGATATCGCAACCGCAAGTATGGATGTCGTCGCCGCACTACGCGATAAATGTGGGATGAACAATGTCCCTCGAGTCCTCTTTTTTGTTCGGGTCTTCCTCTCGTGGGGCCTGCTCCAGAGCCCCGGTACCCGTTTGTGAGAACACCGTTCGGCCCGTAAGGTTCCGCTCCCCGGCGCTGGATCGCGACCACCGCACGCGAACATATAGTAACTGAATGCGTCGCGGATGCCAACAAAAAACGCCACGTTCCCGCTCTTGTCGGTTCCCGTGCGGTCAAAGTAACAGGGCCCCACAGGTGGCAGCGGGGCTTCGTCTCTCCGTAGACGGCATAGCGAGAAGGCCCCAATTGAGAAACGTCGCACAGAAACCGCTTTGACAGCCGGGCGTGATCGCATATAATGAGGGGTGGTGCAGGTAGAATAGATGTGCATCCGCAGCGGTCGGCACACGGGAGTTCATGTCGGGGAGTGAAGTGAATGGGCAAGCTCGATACAGCGCGACGGCGCAATGCGGTCAAAACAGTCGCCATAACCGCGCTGGCTGTGCTGTATGGCACGCTGGGCCTCTATTTCAACGCAGTACTCGGTACGAGCGTCGTCTACACGCACCTCGCCTACATCCCGATCGTCCTCGCGGGCATCTGGTGGGGTCGACGGAGCGTTCTTGTTGCGGTTGTGCTGGCGGCGGTGATAGTCCTCCTGCGCGTTTTCGGCATAGGGATCGGCGCGCTGTGGAGCGACATGGCGCGTGGGCTGCTGTTTGTCATTGTAGCGCTGTGTGTCGGGACGCTCAGCGAGAAGGTGCTTGCCGGTCAGTACGCGCTGCGCGTGTCCGAAGAGAAATACCGCTCGCTTATAGAGAAATCATTGAGCGGGATTCTTGTGTACAGAGACGACAAGGTCCTTTTCGCCAATCCGCGCGTGAGCGAGTTGCTCGGCTACGGTCCCGAGGAGCTGGTCCACAGGCCAATATGGGATTTGATACATGAAGAGGATAGAGAGAAGGTGCGGGATCTTCTGTTGGGCCGCCGCACGGGTGGGGTCAGCGATTTACATTACGAGTGCAGGCTCGTCAGAGCGGATGGCACGGCGATATGGGCCGACATCGCCAGCGCTACGGTGCAGTTCGACGAGGGACCGGCGGTATTGGTGACCGCCTATGACATCACGGACAGAAAAGAGGCGGAGGAGAAGCGCAGACAACTTGCTGAGCTTGCCCACAAACAGGAAGAACAGTTGGTCCACTCCACCCGGCTGGCCGAATTGGGCGAGATGGCAGCGGCGATCGCGCATGAATTAAACCAGCCGTTGACCGGTATCAGAAACTTCGCCAGGAACGCCTACTACATGGTCGATCAGAGCGCGGGAACATCTGACGAAGTGAAAACGAACCTGCGATTCGTCTCGGAACAGGTGGACCGAGCTGCGAAGATTATCAACCAGATGCGCGAGCTGACACGAAGGTCCGAGAAGGAGTTTGCGCCCGTCAGCGTCAACGGGATCATCAAGGAGAGCGTCGAGTTCCTTACGCCCCAGTTAAAACTGTCCGGTGTGGAGATTACACTCGATCTGGCGGAAAATCTTCCTCGTGTCATGGGTGATAGAATCCGGTTGGAGCAGGTTTTCCTGAATCTCTTGACCAATGCTCGCCAGGCTATGGAAGAGGCGGGAGAACGGCGCCTGAAGGTGAAGACCTATGTGGACGGCGACACCGAGTGTCCGGTTGTTGCGGAAATCGAGGACACCGGAAAAGGGTTTGCCCCGGAGGACTCGGAGAAGCTGTTCGCACCGTTTTTCAGCACGAAGAAACCCGGTCATGGAACCGGGTTGGGACTGTCCATCTCGTTGACGATTATACGAGATCACAAGGGCAGGATAGAGGCCACAAGCGCGCCCGGCAAAGGCGCCAAATTCACGGTTCGGCTGCCGGTGCGGCAAAGTGCAGAAACCGGGGAGGCGCAGGTATACGATGGGTGAGGTACCGCGTAGCCGCAAGAGCGTGATAGTCGTTGTGGACGACGACGAAGCTGCCCGTCTGTCAATGGGGCAGATGCTGCGACTGCGGGGGTATGCCGTTGAACTGTTCTCATCGGCAGAAGCTGCGCTGGCGTGGCCGGGGCTGGCCGAGGTTGATGCGGTCATCGCTGACGTGAAGATGCCCGGAATGGACGGCGAGGAGTTCCTGGGAGAAGTAGCGCGGCGCGGCCTGCCGATGCCCGTTATCATGGTGACCGGACACGGGGACGTTTCCATGGCGGTGCGCTGTCTGAAAGCCGGCGCGTACTATTTCGTGGAGAAACCGTTCGATGACGACGTCTTGCTGGCAAGCGTGTCCCGCGCGGTCGAGAAGACGGCGTTGCGCCGCGAGAGCGACGAGCTGCGTGCGCGGCTCAAATTTTTGTCGCCGGAGGAGGACGGTCGGTTCGGTATGGTTGGAAGAAGTAGAACCATGCAGGACATCTACGAGCAGGTCGAGGTTGCTGCAAACTCTGATGCACCGGTGCTCATCGTCGGCGAGACCGGCGTCGGAAAGGAGCTGGTTGCCCGTGCGATACACAACAGGAGCGGTCGGTCCAACGGGCCGTTCGTTCCGGTAAATGCCGGCGCGCTGCCTGAGACTATGCTCGAGAGCGAACTGTTCGGTCACGCGCGGGGAGCATTCACGGGAGCGGACAGAGACAGGGACGGCAAGCTCGTGACTGCTTCCGGCGGCACACTCCTGCTGGACGAAGTCGAGAGCATCTCGGAACGCGCACAGGTCGGGTTGCTCCGCGTCCTGGAGGACGGGCTGGTGCAACCGTTGGGTAAGGACGTAACGCGGGAGGTTGATATACGTCTTCTTGCTACCTCCAAAGTGGACATAAAGGAAGAGGTAGAGCGCGGAACGTTGCGTGAGGATTTCTACCACCGTATCGTTGTTCTGTCGATCGCAGTACCGCCCTTGCGTGAACGCACGGAAGACATCCCGCTGCTGGTGTCGTACTTTCTGAAAGCGGCGACCAGCCGGTCCGGCATCCCAATGCTCGAGATTCCCGAACAGACGCTTGCCGAGATGCTCTGGTATCCCTGGCCCGGCAACGTGCGTGAGCTCAAGAACGCCGTCGAGCGAATGGTGATTACGTCCCACAATGGCGTGGTCGGGCCGTTCGCGCGTGACGAGACAATGAGCAGCGCGCGACTTCTTTCGCTCCCCGCTACCCCCGGACCTCTGCGCGACGAGATGGAGCGGACCGAAAGGTACGTGATCGAGGCGGCACTCCGAGAGCACCATGGCGAGATCGGCACGACCTGTCAGGCGCTGGGCATATCCCGCCGGGCACTTTATGAACGCATGAGGAAATACGGTTTGAACAAGGAGGACTTTCGTTAACCCGCCGCATGTGCATAAATCTCCCATGGGCGATTTGTGCACGTGAACTGTAGACCGCGCGAGTTCTGTACGCCCATACGAACACCCTTCCCGTTTGCCCGTAACATGGGCGATCTGAGCCTACAACGACCGAGCAAGGCTCAGGTACCCTTCTATTTCATATCTCCTTATCCGCCAATATATTACGCCATGCCAGCACATTGCTGGATCACACGGCACGCCGGTTGCACACCAATCGGGTGAATTGGAGTGTGTATACGCGACAAGGCGAGGCGCACATGAGACTAAACGAGGTGGCGGAAAAACTCGGTGCAACGGTGCTGACGCATCAGGACAAGGCGTTCCGAGTGGATGTCCAGCACATATACGCCGGCGACAGAATGAGCAACCTGCTTAGCGAGGGGACCGAGACAACGCTGCTCGTCACAAACCTGTCGAACGCCCTGCTGCCGCGCGTGGCGGAACTCGTGGATGCGGCAGGTATTTGCCTGGTCAATGGCGGCTCGCCCGATCCCGGGGTGATCAGGGCGGCAGATGAACATGGAATAGTGCTGATGGTTTCGCCTGAAGGTATGTTCGAGACCTGCGGGCTGCTGTACCAGTATCTTGGCACAACGCGTTCGGCCGGTCAATGACAACCGATACTTATTCTATCAGCGGAGGCGACTATGAGAAGGCGGGATACGCGGCCGGCCGACTCAAGGAGAAGCTGAAACGGATAGGGGTCGAGAAGGACATAGTCCGCCGCGCCGTTATCGCGGCATACGAAGCGGAAATGAACGTGGTTATACATGCGCGGAAAGGAACATTTCAAGTGATGTTGGACACCGACCGTGTTGACGTCCAGGTCAAGGATGAGGGTCCGGGTATAGCTGACATTGATCTGGCGATGCAGGAAGGGTTCTCGACTGCACCGGCGGCTGCGAGAGAGCTGGGATTCGGGGCGGGTATGGGACTGCCCAATATCCGGAAAAACAGCGACCTGTTCACGATCGACTCGACCCTCGGACAGGGAACGACCGTCACCTTCGCGATTCACCTTGCACCGCTGGCGGCGTACGTACCGAGCGGGACTTCGGTACGCATAACCGCCGCGTCATGCCGGGAGTGCTTATCCTGCCTTCGCGTTTGTCCAACACACGCGGTTCGTGCGCGCGACGGCGGTCCGCGGATACTGGAACACCTGTGCATCGATTGCGGGCTGTGTATCGGTAGTTGTGTCACGGGTGCACTGACCATGGCAGGCAGGGATGGTCTGCCGGAGTCATCAAAGGAAACGGTCCTGATAGTGCCGTCGCCGTTTCTGTTCCAGTTCGGTTCCCAGATCGGTCCCGCTGAGGTGCTTGACGCGCTGGCTGAGATCGGCTTCCCGGATGTCCGCGTGACGGGCGAGTGGGAAGATGCGCTGCGCGAGGCAGTGATCAAGTTCGCACGTGAAGAGGCGGCGGCGAAACCGGTTTTCTCGCCTGTCTGCCCGGCCGTTGTAAACCTGATCCAGATGCGATTTCCGTCGTTGCTGACGAACGTGGCGCCGTTTCTCTCTCCGGTGGAGGCAATGTGCCGGGAGTTGGCGGGCAACCGCCGGACCGTGGTGCTGGCGGTTTGTCCGAGTCAACGCACGGCGATTATGTCCGCGGGCGCTGCCGCCGAATCCAACGTCATCGCTCCGTCGATGTTGCGCCAGGCACTGTCGCCGATACTGAGTGCGGGCGATCGCAGCACAGTCGCAAGAAGTCCGGAGTCATATGAACCGCAACGACAGGGTGAAGAGACGGTTCTGCTCGTGAGCGGCATGAAGCACGTGATTGCCGTTCTTGAGAAGGCCGAGAACGGTCTGCTGGGCGGTATCGACATTATCGAGCCGTACGCATGCGAGCAGGGGTGTTTCGGCTCTCCTTTGCTGAGCGAGGATCCCTTTATTGCGCGGTGTCGACGGACGGAGGCGCCCTCGACGCGTGAGAAGCTCGCTAAGGCGATTCGGCGAACCGAACCGTTATCGCCTCGGGCGGGCATGAGGCTTGACGAGAATATGGCGGAAGCTATCGAGAAGCTGGCGAAAATAGATGCGATGGCAAAAAGTCTGCCCGGGAAAGACTGCGCGAGGTGCGGTGCGCCCACCTGCTCCGCTTTTGCGGAGGACGTGGTCCTTGGAAGAGCAGCCAAAGACCTCTGCGAGTATCTGGGTAACCATGAGGAACAGGCGACGTGAAACTCGACGATATTGCCAAGCAGCTTGGACTTGAGAATCTAACTCCAGAGCTTCGGACCGACGAATCGATCGATGTGTCAGGAGGGCACGCGTCGGATCTCCTCAGCGACGTGCTGGCTAACGCGCCGAAGGAGGGCGTGCTCGTGACGATCCAGGCGCACGTTAACGTGGTCGCCGTATCGGTTCATGCAGGCCTTGTGGCGGTGATCTTCGCATCAGGCAAGCTGCCGGGAAAGGCAGTGAGACAGAAGGCGGTTGAGGAGCGGATACAGTTATATAGCTCGAAGGAGCCTACGTTTAATGTGGTGGGCCGGCTGTATGCGCTCGGGTTGAGAGGGAGCCATGCGTGAGAAAGTTGGCGGCGGACTTACACATTCACACGGCGCTTTCACCGTGTGCTTCAGAGGAGATGACACCGACCGCTATAGTGGATACCGCGGTTCAGAGAGGACTTGGGATGATCGCCATCTGCGACCATAACAGCGCGGGAAACGTCGCTGCGGTGCAACAAGCGGCAGGGAACGAGATAGCGGTGCTTGCCGGAATGGAGATAACTACGTCGGAGGAAGCGCATGTCATCGGGCTGTTCCCCGACGCGGCGGGTGCGAGCGCGGCGAGCCGGCCGGTACGCCAGACGCTGCCCGAGGCAGACGCCGGCACCTGCCGCAGGTTCGGCGACCAACTGTTCATGGACGCTCAAGGACGTGTTGTTGGAAAGGAAACGAAGTTGCTCGCGGCCGCCTCGGGTCTCGGGTTGTCGGAGAGCGTGCAACTGATAAAACGACACGGCGGGATAGCCGTCGCGGCGCATATCGACAGGCCGTCGTTCAGCGTGCTCAGCCAGTTGGGCGTGTTCCCGGTGGATGCCGGGTTTGATGCTGTGGAGATTTCAGCGGCGACTGCGGGGTCGGCGAGAAGCGCCGAGTTTGCGTCATTCGGTCTGCCTGTAGTTGCTGCTTCAGATGCGCATTTTCTCTCTGACATCGGGACGTGTCGCACTGTGTTCGAGATGTCGGGTGCGAGTTTTGACGATCTTGTGGAGGGCTTAAGGGGAGGCGGCGGGAGATACACCGACCATGCATGAGTTATCGCTGCACATTCTTGACTTGATAGAAAACTCCATCCGCGCCGGTGCCTCCGTCGTTTCGGTGATGATCACCGAAAACCCTAGCAAGGACGAACTGCGGATCAGCGTTGAGGACAACGGGTGTGGGATCACCACCTGCCTTGACGACGTCACGAGCCCGTTCTACACGACGAAACAGGGGAAACGGACGGGACTCGGTATCAGCCTGTTGCAAGCGGCGGCTGAACAGACGGGCGGGACACTCATGATACGCAGTTCGGAGTTAGGCGGGGCAGCCGTCGAGGCGACGATGCGTCTGAACCACGTTGACAGGGCTCCTTTGGGCGATCTTGCGACCACACTCTCGTCGGTGGTCTGTACCAACCCGGAGCTCGAGCTGAATTGCAGATTTTGCGTCGGCGACCGTGAGTGTATCGTGCGAGTCTCCGACGTTGTGAAGGAGATATCTGTCGGTCAATGTCGAGGTCTCGCAGTTGCACGGCGAGTCCATGAGAAGGTGAACGCGGCCCTGACATCATTGGAGGTCGCGGTCTGATGTTCGCGGGGAGAGAGGAGACGAAATAATGAACGAAACTGGAACCTGCACGTGTGTCGAGGAGGTCGACGAAGGCGAACTTCTCAGAAGGCTGGACGAAGTGCTGCATGACTATCGGGATAAGCCCGGCGCGCTCATCCCGGTGTTGCAGATCGGACAGAGCATATTCGGCTACCTGCCGGAGTCCGCGCTCAAGCGGATCAGTTTGGGGTTGAGCAAATCGTACAGCGAAGTTGCGGGCGTCGTCGGGTTTTATTCGTTCTTCTCGACGGTGCCGCGCGGGAAACACGTTGTTCGGGTCTGCCTTGGAACCGCATGTTACGTGCGGGGGGGCAAACGAGTGTTGGACGCTTTCAAACAGAAACTGAAGGTCGATGTGGGCGAGACAACCCCGGACAGGATGTTCTCTCTCGAGGTTGCGCGCTGCTTCGGTGCCTGTGGTCTTGCTCCGACGGTCTCGATAGACGGCGAGGTGTACAAGCGTGTGCGACCGATGCGAATCGGCGAGATTATCGCCCGTTACTACCAAGAGGAACCTGTTGCGAAAGGAGAGTCCGATGATGAGCGCTAAAGGTAGTCCCCGCAAGAAAATTCGCACTCTAAAAGACCTGCAACGGATTAAGGAGCGAGTGACGAACGAGACTGCTCTGCGCGAAGACGGGTATCGCGCTCGTGTCACGGTTCATATGGGCACCTGCGGTATCGCCAGCGGCGCCCGAGAGGTGATGGCAGCGTTGATGGATGAGTTAGCCGACAGCGGCAGGAACGACGTTCGGCTCACGACATCGGGGTGTATCGGTGTGTGCTCGCACGAGCCGGTCATGACTGTGGAAGTGCTGGATTCCGAGGGCGTCCTGTACGGCGACCTTGAGCCTGACGACGCGCGCCATGTGTTTCGCGAACATATTCTCGAGGGGAAGGTTGTCCCACAGTTTGTGGTGAGTCTCGGCACGGAGTCCTCGTGATGAGGGAAGGGAAATTGTCGATGAAGATACCACGTATGCATCTGCTTATGTGTGCAGGCACAAGCTGCCTGTCATCCGGTTCGGCGAAGGTACGCGATGCGCTCCTCGACGAGCTCAAAAAGCGGGAATTGCTCGACGAGGTGGCTCTCGTCGAGACCGGGTGCAACGGGTTCTGTGCAGCCGGGCCGGTCATGGTAGTGTACCCGGGCGGCTTCTTCTACCAAAAACTGGTGCCCGAAGACGCGCTGGAACTCGTTGAAGAGCACGTCCTGAAAGGTCGGCCGCTCGAACGGCTCATGTTCCGACATCCGGTGACAGACGCCGTGATACCGCTCTTTCGCGACATCCCATTTTTCGCCCGTCAGAACCTGCGGGTACTGCGCAACAAAGGCCGTATCGCCGCTGAAAGTATCGAGGAGTATATCGGCCGCGACGGATATGAAGCGCTGGTTCGAGCGGTCACCGAGATGTCTCCTGAGGAGATCGTCGACGAGATGAAACGTTCGGGCTTGCGCGGGAGAGGCGGTGCCGGTTTCCCGACCGGCGTGAAGTGGGACCTGTGTCGTAAGGCTCCAGGCGACACAAAATTCATACTGTGCAACGCCGACGAGGGCGACCCCGGGGCGTTTATGGACCGCAGTGTCCTGGAGAGCGATCCGCACGCCGTCCTCGAAGGGATGATCATCGGCGCCAGGGCTATTGGTGCGCAGCACGGCTACATTTACTGCCGTGCAGAATATCCGCTGGCACTCGAGCGGTTGAACACCGCGATAGGGCAATGCCGCGAGAGCGGGCTTCTCGGGGGCGACATTCTGGGTAGCGATTTTTCGTTCGACATAGATATCTGCCAAGGTTCCGGAGCGTTCGTGTGCGGGGAGGAGACGGCACTGATGCGGTCGATCGAGGGACGGCGCGGCGAACCACGACCGCGACCGCCGTTTCCGGCGTACAAAGGGCTCTGGGATATGCCGTCGGTGCTCAACAATGTAGAGACGTTTGCGAACGTGCCGCTCATTATCCGTCACGGTGCGGACTGGTTCCGCTCGGTAGGCACCGAGCGGAGTTCCGGCACGAAAATATTTGCTCTTACCGGGGACGTCAACAATATCGGGCTCGTCGAGGTCAACATGGGGGTGACTCTAGGCGAGATCATCTACGACATCGGTGGTGGTATTCCCAACGGTAAGAAGTTCAAGGCGGCCCAAATCGGCGGGCCTTCGGGCGGCTGTATTCCCAAAGAACATTTGAATGTGCCGATAGATTACGAGTCACTGACCGAGCTCGGTGCGATCATGGGCTCCGGCGGGCTTATCGTGATGGACGAGGATACCTGTATGGTCGATATGGCACGGTTTTTCCTGGAATTTGTGCAGGACGAATCGTGCGGCAAGTGTCCTCCCTGTCGGATAGGTACGAAACGTATGCTGGAGATACTGACGCGCATCTGCGAGGGGAAGGGCGAGCTAAGCGACATCGACACGCTTATAGCACTGAGCAACACCATAAAGGATACCGCGTTGTGCGGCCTTGGGCAGACGGCTCCCAACCCGGTCCTGTCCACGATCAGGCATTTCCGGGAAGAATACATAGCCCACATCCGCGATAAGCATTGTCCCGCCGGCGTCTGCCAGGAGCTTGTGCGTGCGCCGTGCCAGAACGCGTGTCCCGCCCGGGTGGATGTGCCAGGATACGTCTCGCTCATCAAGGAGAAACGGTATGCGGAGGCATTGCGGTTGCACCGCGAGCGGAACCCGTTTGCAGCAGTGTGCGCTCGCGTGTGCTTCCACAGATGCGAGGACAAGTGCCGCAGGTCGACCCTGGACGAAGCGGTATCGATCCGCGGCCTGAAACGGTTCATGACCGAACAGGAAATCACGGTGCAACTTCCGGAGATCAGAGAGAACGATGGCAATGGCAAACGCAAGGTTGCGATAGTCGGCGCGGGTCCGGCTGGACTGTCCTGCGCTTACTTCCTCGCCCGTCTGGGTTATCGCCCGAAGGTGTTCGAGGCGGAATCGCGGCCGGGCGGCATGCCCATGCAGGCGATTCCGGCATACCGTCTGCCACGCGAAGAGCTGATGCGCGAGGTACGTATGATCGAGCGTCTCGGGACGGATATTGAGACCGGTGTCAGGCTCGGCAAGGATTTCACCTTACAGAGCTTGCGCGATGAGGGATACGAGGCGGTCTTCCTTGCCGTCGGCGCACCGCGCGGCACGCGCATAGGCGTTCCCGGCGAAGATGCGGATGGTGTGGTGGAAGCCATAGAGTTTCTGCGCATCTATAACATGACCGGCTCCGTGCCGGTCGGCAAGAAGGTCGCGGTGATCGGGGGCGGTAACGCCGCCATCGACGCAGCGCGGACCGCCCTGCGTCTGGGTGCCGAGACGGTCACCGTCCTGTATCGCAGGACGCGTGCGGAGATGCCCGCGTATGAGGAGGAGGTCGCGGAGGCTGAACGGGAAGGGGTAGCGATGGAGTTTCTGATCGCGCCTGTCGAGATCGTCACGACCAACGGCCGTGTGGCGGGCGTGAAGTGCAGCCGCATGGCGTTAGGCGAGTTCGACCGGAGCGGTCGTCGTCGACCGGTGGACTCCGGGGAGCCGCCGTTCGTGGTTGAGGCTGACCAGGTAATCGGGGCTATCGGGCAGACGCTCGATCCGGCGGAGATTCTCGATGGCACGGAACTGAAGCTCACGAGACGTAACTTCATCGAGGTGAACCCGGTCACCGGGCAGACGTCCGTGGAATGGATATTCGCGGGAGGCGACGCCGTGAGCGGTCCTGCCTCGGTGGCGGACGCGGTCGGCGCCGGTGAGCGGGCCGCGGTGGGGATCGATCGGTACCTGTCGGGCGAGAATCACGCGTTCTGGCGTGAGGAGCACGAGCTCGATACCTTCTTCGATCCCGAAGTGGACCCCGTCGAGTATCCTCGAGCTGCGATGCGGCTGCTGCCGGTGAAGAAGCGAATGAACAATTTCGACGAAGTGGAACTGTCATGGAGAGAGACTGTTGCGCTGCGCGAGGCGAAGAGATGTCTCCGCTGTGACTATCGTGATGAGAGCTAACACCAGGGGAGAGACGTGACGATGCCAAAGATAACCATTGACGATATTGAAACTGAAGTTCCGGCGGGAACCACAATTCTGGAGGCCGCTCGGGGTGTCGGCGTTCACATTCCGACGCTCTGCTATCTGGAAGGCGTCCAGGCTATCGGCGCATGCCGGGTGTGTCTGGTGGAGGTCGAGGGCGCAAAAACGCTCGTGTCCTCCTGCGTCATGCCGGTGGCGGACGGCATGAAGGTCCACACGAAAACGAAGCGCGTCCGTCAGGCGCGCCGCACCGTGGTCGAGCTGCTCCTCTCGGATCATGATGGGGACTGCCAGACGTGCGAGCGAAACGATGACTGTGAGCTCCAGGCGCTTGCTCGAGAGTTGGGCATCCGGGAGGTGAGGTACGCCGGCGAGAAAAGCCGCAAGATCGAGGACAGAAGTACTCCGGCGCTCACGCGCGACACCGCGAAGTGTATTTTGTGCAGGCGCTGCGTAACGGTATGCGGTGAGGTGCAGGGCGTGGCGGCGATGTTCCCGCAGAACCGAGGGTTTAAGACGGTAATAGGCCCGGCGTTCTGCAACGATCTGGACACTGTGGTCTGTGTGCAGTGCGGACAGTGCGCGAGCGTGTGTCCGGTCGGCGCTATCAGCGAGAGGGACCAGATAGACGAAGTCTGGGCTGCGCTGGACGATCCCAATAAGCACGTGGTCGTCCAGACAGCCCCCGCCATTCGGGCGGCGCTCGGCGAGTGTTTCGGTTATCCGCCCGGCACTCTGGTTACCGGCAAGATGGTCTGCGCATTGCGCCGGCTCGGGTTCGACGGGGTCTTCGACACGAACTTCGCCGCGGATCTGACGATTATGGAGGAAGGGACGGAGCTGTTGACGCGACTGAAAGCAGCCCTCGTGGATAATGAAGAGGTTGCGCTGCCGCAGTTCACGAGCTGTTCGCCGGGGTGGATCAAGTATATCGAATACTTCTATCCCGACATGTTGCCGAACGTATCCACCTGCAAGTCGCCACAGCAGATGTTCGGCGCGATAGCCAAGACGTATTACGCCGATAAAATCGGCAAATCGCCTGAGGACATATTCGTGGTGTCGGTGATGCCGTGCACGGCGAAGAAATTCGAGGCGCAACGGCCGGAAATGAATGACAGCGGTGTACGCGATGTGGACGTTGTGCTGACCACCCGTGAGCTCGGTCGGATGATCAAGCAGGCCGGTATAGAGTTCGATTCGCTGCCCGACGATCAAATGGACGCCCCCATCGGAATGTCGTCGGGCGCGGCGGACATCTTCGCCAATACGGGCGGCGTGATGGAAGCTGCGCTGCGGACGGCGTACGAGATCGTTACGGGCAGACCGCTTCCGTTCGAGAACCTCCACGTTACGCCTATCGCCGGCCTCGACGGTGTCAAGGAGGCGTCGGTCCAGATTACCGACACAGTGCCGGAGTGGTCGTTTCTCGAGGGTGCAACTCTGAACGTCGCCGTGGCCCACGGTCTGGGCAACGCGAAGAAGGTGATCGAGCGGATCAGGTCGGGTGAGGGGCAGTACCATTTTGTCGAGATCATGTGTTGTCCCGGCGGATGCATCGGAGGCGGAGGACAGCCGAGGCTCACAAGCGATGAGGTGCGCCGGGCCAGAATTGCGGCGATATATCGGGAGGACGAAGGGAAACAGTTGCGAAAATCGCACGAGAATCCCGAGATCATACAGCTTTACGAGGAGTTTCTCGTAAAACCGCTTGGAGAGAAGTCGCACCATCTTCTGCATACGCACTACCAGGAGAGACAACGCGTCTGAAAAGCAGATGAAGCGGCAGAAATTGGCAGCCTCAATTGCAGGAGACACACCAAGTATGAAAAGGCGAGTTCCAGAGAGAGCTGGAGAGCGAAGCGCGGCGCAGCTCATGATACTGCCGCTCTTGCGCGCCTTCGCGAGTAGGAGAGCGTTTGTGCTCCTGATACTTGTAGGGTGTTGCGCCTCGATCGCGTATGGCCGTTTGGGCCTCGGAACAACTGTCGTGAGCACACACTTCGCGTACCTTCCGATTGTACTGACGGGCATGTGGTGGGGAAGAAAGTCTATCTGGGTGGCGGCGCTGCTTGGCGTGTTTGTCCTGTGCCTGAGACCATTCGTCGAGATAGCCGAGCCTATCGCCGCCGATCTTGCGAGAGCGTTTTTCTTCGTCGCGGTCGCTTTCTGCGTGGGCACGGTGAGCGAGCATGCAGAAGCGGCCCGGCGGGCGGAGGACGAATCGCGCAAGGAGCTCGAGTCTGCGCAGCGTCGACTTGTAGCGTCGGAACGGCTCGCGTCCATGGGACAGCTTTCGGCGGCTGTGGCGCACGAGATTAACAATCCGCTCGGAACCATACTCCTGTACTCGCACGCGCTCCTGAAGCAGTTCAACGGTGCGGATCCGAAACACGAGGATCTCGAAATGATCGTGAGCGAGGCCACCCGCTGCAAGAATATCGTGCGCGGCTTGCTCGATTTCGCGCGGAAGTCCCGTGTATCCAAGAGTGCGAGCAATCTCTCCCAGCTCATACAAGAGGTTGTGTCGATCATGGCGCCTCAGGCTGAGTCCGCGTCGGTTCGTGTGATAGCCGATGTGCAGAAAGGTCTGCCCAGTATGATGATCGACGCTGCCCAGATCAAGCAGATGCTCGTGAATCTCGTGCAGAACGGCATCGACGCAATTGCCGAGTCCGGTGAAGTAAGGGTGAGCGCGCACCTGTGCCCCGAAGGTGATACCGTGGAAATCAATATCAAGGACACCGGTTGTGGTATAGCGCGCGAGAACATCCCCAAACTGTTCACGCCGTTCTTCACGACCAAGGAGTTGGGGCAGGGAACCGGGCTCGGGCTCGCGATCGCCTACGGGGTGGTGAAGATGCATTACGGAGATATTGCTGTCGAAAGTGAGGAGGGCGAAGGAACGACGTTCACCATCCGCCTTCCTCTGGGTAGACAGGACGAGGATGAGGTTGTGGGTAGCTTTGCGAGGACCGCGGCCGGCCCAATGACCTGAGAAAGGAGGAACACCGAATGAACGAGAAGAGGAAGATCTTGCTGGTTGACGATGACGCCGACTTTGTGGAGATCAACAAGGCGGTGCTCGAAAAGAACGGGTACGAGGTGATCGCCGCCTATAACGGCGCCGAGTGCCTGGAGAAGACGCGGTCCGAAAGTCCGGACCTCATCATTCTTGACGTGATGATGGCAACGCAGAGCGAGGGGTTCAATGTATCGCGGGACCTGCGCAACTCCGAACATACAAAAGGTATACCGATTCTCATGGTGACATCGATCAACGAAACGGTGCCGTACAAATTCCAACGGGACGACACGTGGCTGCCGGTCGATTCGTTTATCGAGAAACCGATCGAGCCGCAACAGTTGTTGGAAAAAGTCACCTCAATGTTGAGGGGGTGACGATGTAGCGCGGATCGGTGGAACCAAACCATGAATCGACGAACGCCTTTGATAATGCTCGTTGACGACGATCTCGATTTTCTCGAGATGAACCGCCACGTTCTCGAGTCGAGAGGATACAGGGTCGTGTGTTTCTCGGAGCCTGAGAAGGCGTTCGAGCAAATGGCGGAGGAGAAGCCCGATATCGTGATCACCGACTTGATGATGAGCACGCTTGATTCGGGGTTCTCGTTTTCGCGGCGGGTGAAGGATGATCCGCGGTTCCGCGGCATCCCGGTCGTCCTCGTCACCGCGGTCGGCAGCCGACGCGGGTTCGATTTCATGCCGCGGTCGGCTGAGGAGCTTAAGGAGATGCGTGTCGACGCATACTTCGACAAGCCCGTAACGCCCGAGACGCTGCTCGCGAAAGTCGAGGAGCTTCTGGAACGGGACGGTGGGGAGGATTCGACATGAACGAGGAAACGGTCCCGATTCTCGTGGTGGACGACGAACGCGGCATGCGGGAAGGGTGTCGAAAGATACTGACCGCCGAGGGTTACGAGGTAGTAACCGCCGAAGACGGTATGGCCGGCTTGGAGGTGTTCAAGAGACAGCCGGGGTTTGCCGTAGCGCTTGTGGATCTCAAGATGCCCCGTATGGGTGGTATCGAGTTTATCGAGCAGGTGCGGGAGCGTGATGAGGACGTTGTGCTGCTGGTCATCACCGCTTACGCGACCATAGATACCGCCGTCGAAGCGACGAAACGGGGCGCGGACGGGTACATACCGAAACCGTTCACGCCGGACGAGCTGGTCTCGGCTGTGAAAGCCAATATCGAGAAACGAGCGCTGACCATCGAGGCCAGACGACTCCGCGAAGAGCGCGAGAAACGGTTGCTCGAATTGGCGTTCGAACGCTCCAAGAGCAGCACTATCATCAACTGTAT
>Ga0180433_10002493_pt1 | contig 28333 bp, 37 predicted proteins | sample SS_ome_8_FD_132980 | JGI IMG/M metagenome (GOLD analysis project Ga0180433, IMG submission 132980) | Hypersaline lake sediment archaeal communities from the Salton Sea, California, USA - SS_1_D_1 metaG | ecosystem: Environmental > Aquatic > Non-marine Saline and Alkaline > Hypersaline >... | reverse complement strand
TCAAGTAATGAAAGTGCTTTAATATCAACAAACGGCTCACTTATATCGGGAGGGTCATTAAACTCTGTGGTATTAGGTGGTAGAAATACAACCATCGGTGATTTAGATGAGGTTATTATGTTGGGAACAAACAACAGAACTTCATTATATTCAGCAACAACACACGCTGAAAACATACACATCTACGGAACTGAAAGTAAGAACACAATTACGGGTCAAACAGCATCGGGAGCGACAACGATTGACTTATCAACGGGTTCTGTATTTGAGTTTGAAATGACGGGAAATATTACATCAATTACCTTTACAAACTGGCGTGAAGGGGGTATTTATGAGTTTGTTGTCTATAATAATGGTTCTCATACAATCACATCATCTGGTGTTAGATTAGATGGGGTTGCTAATACAATAGCTGCCAAAGCAGCGAGTATAAATCCAACTAACAACGAAAGAACATTATATCGTATGTTGATTGTAAATGGTAAAGGATACTTGAACGAACACTTGAACTTCCAATTTATGTAATAAATGTTAGACCACAAGGGACAATTTGAATATAAAAGAGAACTATATGATGGTTATAGTATAGGTAAAATTATATTAGATATAAGGACGGATATTGTTGTTGTTGAGGTAATGTATCAACAGAGCTATAAAAAGTCCTTTAAAGTCATTAAACATAGTTTCAATGTCCCCGATGGAGTTGTAGATATAGAAGAACTATTAGATAAAATATACAAATTACATTATTGATGTTAAATATTCGTAGAAATCAAAATAATAAAATGGTAGTTTCGGTTTCAAGGCATAAAACCTTGTCTAACCCAAATTATCTATTTTCTTTCCAACATATTTTATCAAAGGAAAAAGTCCAATTTTTTCCAAAAAATATATCAACTTCGTCTAACAGATATGATGAGTTTGAGTTTATGGAAGGACAAGAACCATCAAGTTATACTGGTGATGTCCCCTATGAAGTATTCCCTTATCCAGGTCAATATTATTATGGGGTATATGAAATGTTTAACACGGGAACAACAAATACTCAATACGCATTCAGTAAATTAGAAGAAGGACGAGCATTTGTTGAGGACACTTCAATAGAAGACCCTTATGATTTTACTTACACTTCATCTAACGAAGAAAATAGTAATTACATTTATTACAAACCAAATACAAATAACCCTAATATCACATTAGAAATATTTAGTAATGATACTCAAAACTCTTCAAGAAGTGCTTGGACTTGGACTTACAAGTATCCCGATTATATTGTTGAGGATTTAACTATGGGTGAAACTTTGCGTCTTCAAAATATATTATATGAAGATGACGATTGTTTGGATAATGGTTATACAAGAATAAGTGGAAATACCACATACAAGAAAATTATTACTGGTAATACCGCTAATTCAACAATACTTAAATATTATTACGACCCCGAGCAAGTTGAGGCGTATGGATATGGATATGGAAAACAAGTTGATAATCCACCATATATTAGCGGATATACTTTAAGTAATTTTAGACCATCAGCAACCTTTGCTCCACTTGAGGCTGATGAAACTGAATTATATACTGATGGAACAAGCGGTTCAACATCAACAAGATTACTGATAAATACTTCATTAGGTTTATCTCGTTTTGATTTATCGGGTAATACAATAACACCATTTGGAATTGGTAGAAATGGTTTTACGGGAACAACTTATGATGGTGCGGGACAACAAACACAATCGGGTAGAATATATTTCACTTATCCATATAATACTTGGTTTGAATATACTGGTGAAACTATACAATATAGTATAACAGAGTGTGAGCAGACACCAGCATCACAAATCATTTATTTCAGTGAAACTTTAGGTGGTGTGAATTATATTGGTAGTGGTGATACGAGTGGAAACTTTAACTTTATTGGAGTTTATGTCCCTCCAACACCGACACCAACACCTACTGCGACAATTACTCCAACCCCAACAATTACACCAACGGCAACTTTAACACCGACACCGACTTTAACACCGACACCTACACTTCCTTCAGTTGATAGTGATTATCAATCAATATTGGATTATGCGACAACACAAGGTTATACTTTACCATCAGCATCGGGACAGACATTACAAAACCAATTTGTTAAGGACTTAAAGAGTGCTGGTATATGGAGTGAGTTAGATATTCTTTATATTACAGCAACTGATGGTGATAGTAGTTATAGTAAAATAAACTTTATTGACCCATCATCACATTATCTTTTAGAAAACGGGACATTTACTTATGTTCCAAATCAAGGTTTTGATGGTGCTTGTGCTGGTTATTTACAAACACAATATTTTCCTTCAACTGATGCTGTAAATGCGACATTAGACGATACAAGTAATTTCTTTTATGACTACGACAATAGTTTAGGTTGTACTGGAAACGCATATATGGGAACAATAACTAATAACCAACGAGATAGGTTTAACTCGGCAAATCCGCCTGTAGCAAGTTTTGGTGTGAATAATTTAACAAAAGTATTTACGGGTGATACTACGGGTATTGGTTTTAAGATGATACAAAGAACAACTGGAGGAACATTAAATGTATTTAACATATCATCAACACCAACAGAAGGATATAATTTAACACCTGGTACTGGCTCATTAAATACGGCAGAATTAGTTATTGGTAGAGATGGTGGAGGTGGTGGAAACCGAAGTGATATGATAGTATCTATATTTGGTAGAGGTAGTAGTTTAGTCGGTAAAGAAGCGGCATTAAAAACAGCGATAGATACATATATGTCCTCAATATAAAAAAAGAGTGATAAAACAAAAAAACTTATATTTAATAATATGGAAGATAAATTAAAAGGTTTAAGATTATTTGAGTTCGGAGAACCAGCATATATTCCTTCATTTGAGGAAAAGATTACACAGAAACCTTATGTATTATTTGGGGAACAAAACTTACAACCTCAACATAGTATAGATATGTTTAATTTTTCATCAGTCAATAGAGCGTGTTTAAACGCTGTTATATCGGGTATTGTCGGTAAGGACTTATTGGTAGATGGAAAAGAAGGATTTATGATGGTGAATAGCACGGAAACCTTGTATGATGTCTATAAAAAAGCCGCAGTTGATTTCGCAGTTCATAACGGACTTGCGATAAACACAATCAAAAGAAGAGATGGTGAAGGTATTAGTGATTTTTACCATATTGATTTCAGTAAGATTCGTAGTGGAAAAGTTGATGACTTTGATTATGTAAAGGAATATTACTATTCCGCTGATTGGACACAACCAACAAAATACAAACCTATTGAAATCCCCGCATTTAATATGAGGGGTGAAGGTGATAGTCAAGTGTTCTATTCTTTCCCTTATCAACCTAATCAAAAGTATTATCCATTACCATCTTGGATTGGTGGTAGAATACCAGTACAGATTGATATTGAGATTATGAACTTTGAGTTAAATAATATTCAGAATGGGTATTATCCATCACTCTTTATTTCGTTAAATAATGGTGTTCCTTCGGACAATGAGCGTGAAATGGTATATAGACACCTTGAAGAGAAATATAGTTCGTCAAATCAAGCAGGAAAGATGTTCTTGAACTTCAGTGATAGTAAGGAAAACGAACCAACAATTCAAGCAATTACACCAAACAACAACGCTGATTTGTTTAACTCTTTGAACGAGATAGTCCAACAAAAAATCTTAACAGCTCACGGGATTACGAAACCCGATTTGTTGGGAATCAAAACAGCAGGACAACTTGGAACAAAACAAGAAATCATTGAAGGTTATGAACATTTCCTTCGTTCAGTTATTGCTCCAAAACAACAATATCTAATCCGTGAGTTTGAGAAGTTATTGTTCTATAAAACTGGTGAAATCCATAAAATAGAAATAGTCCAAAACGAACTATTTGAAGGGGAAACAGAGATTGTCCCTGGTGTTAAAGAAGAAGTAGGAATATGAGTTTAGGTGTTTTATTAGTATCGGCAGAAAAAGTAAAAGCGTTTTCAAATACCAATGAAAATCTTGATGAAAGTTTGTTATTACCAAATATCCAAATAGCTCAAGAAATCGGATTACAAACACTGGTAGGGACTTCATTTTATCAACATATATTAGACGCAGCACAAGGTGGGACTTTAACTGCTGCTGAAACAACTTTATTGGAGGATTACATCGCACCTTATCTATTATGGAGGGCTGTATATGAAGCAATCCCCGAGATGTATATGCGTATGATGAATAAGGGTATTAGTATTGGTGAAAGTCCAAATGCTAAATCTGTTGATAGGGGTGATATGTCTTATTTAAGAAACATACATCAGTCAAGATACGAATGGTATTCACAACGGCTCCAAGATTACATACAACCAAGACAAGCGGATTATCCGTTATATTTCCAATTCAACTCAAACGAGGGTGGAATGCCAAAGAATAGTGTAAATTATTATAGTGGAATACACATAACAAACGGGAATAGAAGACCATATAGATATTGGACGAAGGGACTACCAATTTATACAGACCCAACAAATCCCGATAATTGTTGTTATTAAAATGTTTTCTTCGTTAAAAAAGAAATATAATAATTTAAAACAAGCATGGCTTTATGCTGATTCCCAACCAACAGAGATATTACTTGCTTGTATCAATATCTTTTTGGCACCCATTGCTTCTTATATTGAATTGGGTGGTTTATGGTTCTACGAAATTACTTTAATCTTATCTGGTTTATATCAATTAAATTGTGTAGCAACGAATAACTTATCTTGTAGGGTTCGTGGAGCTCTTATTACTTTTGGGTTATATATGACCACACTTATTATGTATTTAACTTGTTTGGGATTACCAACACCTTCACATTGGGGTTGGGTAGTTTTGGTCGTAGCTTCATTTAGTAGTTTAAGAAGATTAAAAAAAGAAGAATTAAGTAGGGTATGAGTAATTTAGAGCAGATATTTATTATGATAGGAGCTATAGCAGGTTCAACAGCTTTATGGAAGTTTTTTGAGACTCGTATGAGAATAAAAGCCGAACAAAGAAAAGAAATGTTTGATAATAGTGATAGTTCGCAATATAGAGAAGATTTGAAAGAAAGAGTAGAAAAATTGACCAAACAACTTGAAGAAGCAAATAAGAAAATACTTGCTCTTACAGAGAAGGTTTCTGCCCTTGAAGTAGAAAATAAGTTCTTACAGAAAGAAATTGATATATTAAAAAGTAAGTAATATGAAAGAGTTTTTTAAAAAGATGTTAAGTAGTAATGGTGGTAGTGATGTATCCTCAAAGAGGGTGATTACCTTTTCATCATTTATATTATTAGCAATCGCATTTATTGCCAGTGTGTTTATGGATATACCTATTAAAGAGTTTATCTTTGATGGCGTATTGTATCTTGTCGCAGCTGGTATGGGTATAACAGCATTAGAAAAGTTTAACAAAAAATAGTATGCCAATTCCAAAGCCTAAATCAAGTGAGACAAAAAGTCAGTTTGTAAGTCGTTGTATCAGTCAAGTTAAAGATGAATACAGAAACGACCAAGCAATCGCAATATGTATATCAACTTGGGATAATGAAAAGTTTGCTTCGTATCCCTGGTCAAAATGTATTGAAGACCAAATGAATAGGGGTTATGGTGTAAAGACCGCAGAAAGAATCTGTGGTTGGATTAAGAAAAACAAATAGCCGAAGATGAAATGTGCTCCCATTTCTTATTCTGTTAAAGGGTCTTTATAGACCCTTTTTCCATTTATTAAACCTAACCATAAATTGTTCGTGTATTGAATTGTTGGGGTCATCAATAACATAACCCAATTTCTTTAATATTGTCTTTGCTTCCTTTTCAACATCAATCGTTTCTTTCTTTCTTTTTTCGTTGTATTTGATATTTCTTTTCCTTGAGCAGTCCTTACAATACCCCGACCTAAATTGTCTTGATTTGGCGTATTGTCGTTCGTTGTGGTAAAACTCGTCAATATCTTTGATTTCATTACAAGAATTACATTTCAATTTATTTTTTTCCATATTGAATAATTTAATGATTTTTTTATATTATATAAATAGATGGGGGAAGTAATTTAGGTTGCTTGTAGCGCTTGTATCAGTCATTTATTTATTTTTTTTTTTAACTTCCCCCATTTTTTCACTTATGTTGATACGATATTCATATTATTACAGAAAAGGTAAAATAAAGACCACAGAACGATTTAAAGAGGTCAGCATACACGATATACCATTATGGTTAAGAAATGTCCGCAAATCCCCTTATTTTGATGATTTTGAGTGTTATTTGTTTGGTAGTTTAATACACAAAACAAAAGCAAGGGATATGGACATCTTTTTCACTGGTGAATACCAACCAGAGAAGTTGGTGTCGTTGATGGATTATGCGTTGAAGTGTGCGATGGATATGAACATCAAAGCAGATATATTCTACATACCCGATTATTCTTATTTACAAACGCCACCCAACCACTCCAACGACAAACTATACAAAGTTTATACCTCTTATGACTTTGAGTTGGAGGCAGTAAATGGTAATATTCAATTATTCCGTGATTATAGGGAAGTGATGGTTGATGGTCTGTTTAGGACACACCATCAACAATACCATCAGAAATCCATTGATAATGGATATATCACAAGTAATAGGATAAAAAAACTCAATTAGGTTTTTTTAGGTTTCGTTTTTTTTTCTTGGGTATTTGATTTAAAAAAACATTCTTCATATATTTATTAAAAAAAATAGTATATGAAAGAAATGAAACAATTTATTATCAAGTTAGAATGGGAATTGTCTTTTGATAAGATGACTGATGAACAAAGGGGAATTATGGTTAAAGTATTTTTTGATTACCATAATCAAAGGGAATTAGATTTTAAGGGTGATGTCCTCGTTGAGGCACTATGGTTGAATATGTTGCCCAATATTGAAAGAATGAATACAAAGTATTTAGCTTCCGTTGAAAATGGTAAAAAGGGTGGTCGTCCAAAGAAAACCCAAACTAACCTAAATAAACCTAACAATAACCTAACCAATACCTTAAAAGAAAAAGTAAAAGAAAAAGTAAAAGAAGAAGTAAAAGATAAAGTAAGTAAAAAAGAATATTTCAAACTTATTGCTGATGCTATGAAATATCACAACTTAACACAAGAACAATCAGAAGAACTTATAAACGATGCATATGAAATTGAAGATGAAACGATTATACTTTGATGGGGCTTGTGTTCCCGTAAATCCTGGTGGTGATATGGGACTTGGATTTTGGATTGAAGAAGATGGTAAAAGTATTTATTCTTTTTCAAAGTTTATAGACCATAAGACATTTCCAACGAAAACCAGTAATAACATCGCAGAATATATGGCGTTGAAGGAAGGGTTAGAATATTGTATATCCAACGGAATAACTGAATTACAAGTATTCGGTGATAGTAAGTTGGTAATAGAACAGATGAAAGGTAATTGGAAAATTAAGAAAGGACTTTATCTTCCATTTGCCGAAGCAACAAAGGAATTGGTAGGGGAATATACCAAAATAGATTTTGAATGGATTAGAAGGGATTTAAATACTATTGCTGATGCTTTAAGTAATAGGGATATTCCAACGGAAATAATGGAAGAGGCAAAAATCAATTTTTCTAAATCAAGAAGAAAAACTGGTCGTAATTGGAAAACAGCAAAAACAAAAAAGAATTGGTATGGAAGATAATATAACAATTTGTATATTTGATAATATAGAACAAGTATTAAATGATTATGAATAATTTTATAGATAGTAGAATAATGGAAGTAGATAAAGGAATTGAAGAGTTCCAGTATGATTTACTGACCAAAGATATAAAAAAGGATTTTCATATCATTACTTATTATCTGGCAGAGAAATTACCAGACAATGTATTATTTGATTTAAAGGACTGGAAGATATTAGAGTTTAATGAAAATACTATACTAATAGAATCCAACGATAGAAAGTGGTATATCAAAATACATAACATTTATAGTTATGATGATAAGCTCTGTATTGAATACACTTTTTATACAATACGAGAAAAATAACGGATTTTTATACAGATTACTTGACGGATTTATATTTATTGTTTATACTGAATATATAAATTATAAAAACAAAAAGTATTATGGCTACAATTAAAGACCGAGCGAAAGCAGTTATGGAAGCAAAACCTTCCACAAGAGAAAAGAAAACCCGTGTTATTGCTAATATGTGGTTTAACGAACTAACAGAATTAAACATTACTCCCGATATGGAAGTATTAAATGCGATGGCAGAAGGTAAGTTAAGCTCACCAGAGACCATTAGAAGAAGTATCTGTAAGATTTGGGAGGAACACCCACATCTCCGTCCAAGTGAAGAGACGCAACAAATGAATAGGGAATTGGAGGAAAGATTACGCCGTGGTCGTGGCGAGATAAACGACTGAAAATGAATGTTGTAAAAGGGGGATAGAAATATTCCCCTTTTATTTTGCCGTTTAATTTGGATTCATTATCTTTGTTGTATGAAAAAGCAAGGAATATACGAAGAGAGATATTACATCAGTGGAACAACTGGTTATGATTGTGAGGGTTATAAAATCACCTTCAACGGAAAGTATTGTATTACTTGTAAAGGTTATAAGATTGGTGGAATACAGAAGAAGTTGTATGAACTTAAAATGAAGAGTTTGTATGAAGCCAAATCCCAAATGAAGAAATTGGAAGAAAGAAGAAAAAAGTTTGATTTTAATTTGGCTGATTAAAAACAAACCAGTATATTTGTATAACATTAAAAAATAAAATAAAATAAATTATGAAAAAAGGACAAAAAGAATTAGAAGAACTTTACCAATCAATTATCAATTACATAGCAATTCACGATGGAGATTGTATGGTAAATGTATCAGTAATGGCATTTGAAGGAGAACATTGTAAAGTAGTAAATGATAGATTATGGAGCTATGGTGTAAAAGATGTTCTTATGTTGGATAAAGAACAACATAGCAAAATGGTAAAAGAAGAAAAAACTGACTTTATTGATTGGGTAATTCCCGAATAATCCGTATCTTTGAATTATGAAAGAAATGACCGAACAAGAAATGAACAACTGGTGGCACGAGTATTATTGTGAAAGGGGAGTTGAAGGGTTCAACGACCCAAGAGATTACGACCACGAATACGAAGTGTGGAGAGAACAACAAGAAGATTTATTCATAGAAAAAATGAATAGTTTTTTTGAGAACAGATTTGACTGGTAAAATTAAAACTCGTATATTTATAGTATAGAAACATTAAAAAAAAAATAGATATGGCACAAAACAAAGAAAGACAAATCGCATCACAATCACAACTTAAATTGGCGTTAGATTGGAGCACTGGCTGTGGTCATTGCTTAAGCCTAAAAGATTTAGTAGGTATTTCAGTAGTCCTAACAGATTATGTAGAAAACGGATACTCCAAAGAACTTGGAGACCGATTAGAAAAAATAGATAAGTATTTACAAGAACAATATAAAGGGTAAGAATATGAAAGAAGGAACATATAAAATGGTAGATTTGGAAGCGTTTGAATTACACTTGGAAGCAAGTGAAACACATAGAATCCATCATTCAAAAATGAGAAAGTTTCTAATGGAAAAAGACCTTATAACAGAATATTATGAAGAGTTCTTCAAAGAAGGTAATGAACTTGATAAGAAACATTTTGATATTATAGACAAAATGGGTGTAAAACTTTCAAAAGAAGGTTTTAATGAAGATAATGAACTACCTTTGTAATTTACCATAATGTTAAATTAGTTTATCTGTCTAAAAGGTAGTTTAAGGGGGGTTTAATAGCTCCCCTTTTTATATTTACTAAATCAATATTTTTATATATCTTATAATTGTATAGTAGAAAAAACTATAAGAAAAGTTAAGTTTAGAACCCTCATCTCAACGATGGGGGTTTTTTTTATGCTCATATACAGAAAAAAACAAAGTTTGTTATATTTATTATAAAAACAAAGATATTATTTAGTAATGACTTTCTATAAGTGGATTGAAAATAACCATACAGAGATGCTGGCAATCACGGGGACTATTTGTGGAGACCCCAAGAGTGTTGGTGATTTGTATGGTTGTGTGGTGGAGCAGTTATTAAATAAACAAGACAAGTTAGATAAAATACCAGACAAACAGAAGAAGTATTATTTTATAAATGTTGTTAAGACAAATTGGTTTTCAAAGACATCACCATATCATTATCAGTATAGGAAACCCACACAACACCACAGACCGATTATAGAGAACATTATAGAGCAGATTGAGGACGAGGAATATGTTGAATCCATACCAACGATGGAATGGGTTAAAAACACATTAGAAAAGGATTTTGATTGGTATAGTAGAGATTTGTTTTTACTTTATGTGGAATTGAAAACTTTAACAAATGTAAGCAAGCAAACCAGTATCCCCCTAAATAGTGTGGGGAGACATATAAAACAAATAAAAACTAAATTAAAAGAATTATGGCATCGGGAGCAACAAAACTAAATGAAGAGAAAGTAGAGATGATTAAACAACTCTTAAACACGGGAGATTTTACCCATCAACAAATAGCCGACTTATATGGTGTTAGTCGTGAATTGATTACACATATCAACAGAGGATATAGATGGGGTAAAATAGAACATAAACAAATTATAGGAATTAGAGTATTATATGATGACGGAACAACGATGGACATTTGAGGAATTAGAAGAGATACAAACCCTAATGGAAAAAAGGGGATATTCACACGCACAACTTGTAAAGATTTATGATTTGTATAACAGAATATTCAACGAGAATAAATCCCCCACATCTTGTGGAAAGTGTAATATAAACAAACTTAATTCATTAAGACGAAAATATGAGGAAGAACGAATTAAAAGAGACAAGACGACAAAGGGGTAGGGGAAGACCCGTTGGCTCCACCAGAGTTAAATTAAATAGGGTTGAGACGGAAGATTTCCTAAACACTTCACTACAACAAATATTGGACAACCATTTATCTTATACAGAATATGTTGAATGGTGTAAGAAGACAAACGGATTATCACAGAAACAATCAAACGAATACTGGTTGAGGGTATGGACTTTATTGACCGATAAATACCAGTTGGAAAGAGACCAACTGATAAACAAACATCTACAGAAGTATTGGTCGTTGTATGATTTATCTTTACAAAATGGGGACATCACCAACGCAAGACAAGTGTTAAACGACATAACAAAATTGTTGGGAATGAATGAACCAGAAAAGGTAGATGTAAAACAAGAATTAAAGATTAGATTTAAGTTTGGAAACGATGAAGGTTAAAAGTAAAAAAGGTAAGACATACGAATACGATTACAAGGGTGTATTAGTAAAAGAAAAAGACCACAAAGCATTAGTGGAATTAAGCATTCAAAATGGAAAACCCATTACACGAATGATGGGTGATGTAATAAAGTTTTATAAAGACAACAATTAGTGATTATAGATGTTGAAGGTTTTAGTCCATACGATAAACAAAAAGAATGGATAGACAAGATTGAAGACCCCACGATTAAATACGCAACACTTATTGTGGGAAGGCAGGTCGGAAAGTCATTACTGGCAACCAATCTTTTATTGAAGTGGTCATTGGAAAACAACAGAGTTGTATGTATGTTCTGTGCCCCGATATACTCACAAGTCCGTAAAGTATTTGATGATGTATATAACGCAATAGCGGGGACACCAATACTTGTATCGTCAAACAAATCAAACTACGAAATGGAGTTATTAAACGGCTCCAAAATACTATTCCGTTCAACTGAAAACGCAGATACATTGAGGGGTTATACAAACGATTATCTTATTGTTGATGAGGCAGCCTTCGTAAAGGACAATGTATGGAGTGAAGTATTAAAACCTACAATACTGGTAAAGGGTAAGAAGTGTCTGTTCTTATCAACACCAAAGAACAAGGGGAATTACTTATACAAGTTGGACATATTAGGACAAGACCCCGACAAAAAAGAATATGTAAGTATTCACGGGTCATCTTATGATAATCCATACATAAACCCCGAAGATTTGGACGAAGCAAAGAAAACAATGCCAGAAGACATTTATAGAGCAGAGGTATTGGGTGAGTGGGTTGATGGTGGTGGTTCTGTATTCAAGGATATAGACAACTATTGTGTCCTACCAGAGTGGAGACCAAAGACAAACAACTTACGATATTATGCGGGGATTGATGTTGGACGACAAACGGATTATTCTGTATTGACGATATTGGACGATGATGGTAATGTGGTATTCATTTATAGAGACAATAACAAGTCGTGGGATAATATCATAAATGAAATGGTGAATCACCTTAACAGATATGGAGCAACAGCAATGATGGAGGTAAATGGAATTGGAGACCCCTTGTATGAGCAGTTAAGTAAGAAGTATAAAAACCTACACCCATTCCAAACGACCAATCAAAGTAAAACACAAATCATAGAAGACCTTATTTATGAGTTGAATACGGGTAATCTTAAATTACCAACGGAGGACTTATTTAGACCCCTCTACAACGAATTACAGACCTTCACTTATAGTTATAGTCCATCAACAAGGAAAGTTCAATACAGAGCAATAAACGGAGCTCACGATGATACGATAATGTCCCTTGCGATTGCTCTAAATAGTTTAAGGGAAAAGAAGACGAAGGGGAGTTATTACATTTACTAAAACATAGGTGAAGAATAAAATACAATTATATTTAATATTATGGAAGAACAGATTGTTATAGAATTAGACGGAAAAGATTATGAGGTTAAACCTCCAACCATACAAAAGTGGGCGATGTTAAACCTTATGAAAGATTTGGAAGAGGAAGACGATTTTAGAATATATCTTGTATCCTTAACAACGGGAATAGAAGAAGACCTATTAAGACAAGCCAACTTTCTACAAGTTAAACAAGCCGCAGATTTCTTGACCAAATACTTCTTGGAGATTGGTGAAAAGTTTTACCCCGAGTTTGAGTTTGGGGGTAAGAACTATAAGTTTTTAGACCTTAACAATATGTCGTTTGGTCAGTTTGTAGATATTGATACTTTCTTACAAAGAGACGAAAGTTATAAGAAAGCCAATATGAATGAATTGATGGCGATGTTGTATATGGAAGAAGGTGAATCAACTTATTCGGCGGATAAGGTTAAAGAAAGAACTGAATTGTTTAGAGATTTGGAAGTAAAATACTTACAAGGGAGTTTGCTTTTTTTTTTAACTTTAAGAAGACGATTACGAGAAAATACCCCTTATTATTTGAGGATAAAATGGAAGGTGAAGAGGGTGAGCAAGAAACTATTGAAACCTTTTCGTCAATTTGGGGTTGGTATGGCACAATCGTATTCTTGGCTGGTGAGGACATTAGGAACTTGGAGGAAATAACAAAGATGCCCCTTTATTATGTCTTTAACTATTTAACATATATAAAAGAGTTGAACAGAGAAAGGGAAAGGGAAATAAAGAAAATGTATAATCAAAATGGCACAATATTATAATTTAAAAAACATAATAGACGATTTTAAGTTGTTGGTTGAAAAACACAAACAACTACAAAGTTTCGGTGTTGGTGATATTAGAGATTTGATTACTCTAACACAACAGAAGACCGATGAAGAATATTCATCAAAAGTATCAAAAGACAACACCATAAAAAACAACGCACCTTTATATCCGTTATTATATGTTATTCCACAAGTAGCCAACAGAGACGGGGGACAGATTACTTATAACTTTAATGTTCTTATATGTGATATAGATAATGTAAAGAACAAGAATATCCAAGTGGATTTATGGAGTGATACATTGGAGATTGCCGAAGATGTTGTTGCTCAATTCTTATATTCAGTTGATGCTGATGAGGGGAACTACGAAGACAAATACGATGTTGTATTACCCGTGAATATGACCCCATTTAACGAACAATATGAAGACAAATTATTCGGTTGGAATATTGCTTTACAAGTAATCGTGGATAAACCATTAAACAGATGTATAGCACCATTTAATAGTTTTAACTAATGGAAGAGATTGACGAGTTATTCAACGATTTTCTAAAAAGATATGCGGAAGCATTCGTCAAAGAGTTAAGGTATGCTTTGGTCTTTGAGACCTACCCTTATGGTCAAGGGTATAACTTATCAAGGTCATCACAAGGGGAAGCCAATAAATTAGCAGGTGTTGGTTATGGTTTCACATCATCGTTGGCTGAAAGTATTGAACCCGTATATAACTTTGAGGATTTTGAGGTTGATTTCTTAATGAACTCTTATTGGTATTATGTAAATAACGGAAGAAAACCTGGTGGTGTTAAATTACCCCCCATTGAACCTTTAAAGTTATGGGCTCAAAAGAGGTTGGGGTTAAACGATGAAAAAGAACAATTATCAGCAGCCTTTGGTATTGCCAGAAACATCTATAAGTTTGGTATTCAACCTTCTTATTTTTATGACCGAGCAGTAAAAGGTTTGGAAGAGACCTTTGATAAAAACGAAGAACAGATTGCCGAAAGTGTAAATGATTTTATTGAAAGAACAACATTAAAATCTATACCACCCGACAACACAATTACAATAGGAATATGATTACAATACAACAAGAACCATACGGATTACAACCCGTCAATAGTGAGCATATATGGACGATATATGACGATGACTATGCGAATTATACGAATTACAAATATGTTATTGATTTCTACATTGACCCTTATGAATCGGGGGCAGAGAAAATCGGTAGAATAAAATTAAGACCCAACACTTATGGGAAAGCCAGTTTCAACGCAAAAGACATCATCAAGAATTACATTGCCCCTAATCCAAGAACTGCCAGTGGAGCAACAATGGATTATACGGCACTTGTAAATGGTAGTGGATTTACTTTTACTAACTACTTAAATGACGATACTGATTATGAAACATTACGACAAATAGCCAATTATAGAATAATGGTAGGTCGTGAGTATTTGAGTGGGGGGACAACCACATTATACATTTCAGATGGTTATTATTATCCAAGTGATTATGGTATGACGCTTACCCCTGCTGGTAATACCATCAGTTTTAGTGGTGCTAATGGTTGGGAAAATTATGTAAGTCCATATTCTGAAACGGGATATAGTTATACCAGTGGATACACTTATCAACATACCACAAGTGATGGAACACCCGTTGCTTTTGGTGATAGTAATAATGATGCTGGTTCTTATACCGCATCACCAGCACCATCAGCGGGTGATATATTTTATGTCTATTCCAAAGAGAGTGGTTGTGGTGGTTATGCTGTTTATACTCTTGAAGTAGGTTGGAGGGTTGATGGGACTTACAATACAACAGAAGGTATTGATGGTATATGTTTTTCTGGTAGTGATTTCAAGACGATATGGTTGGGAGCATCACCTAACTTACTAACAAGTGATGACCCAACAAGTTTAACATTAAACTCAACTTGGGCTGACCGATACAAGATGATAAGAGGGGTTAGTGGTAGTAATCCCGATTTATACCCTTATGAAAATGCGTATGAAAACAGAGATTGGGATATTGAACAAGGTGCGTTCTTAAATACATTTGGTGGTATAGCTAAAAACTATAACATATCGGGTATGGATTTCACAACCGATACAACGGGTTATATCTATTCAAGAAAACACCATAGGGAGTGTCCGATTGTCCTTAATTGGATAAGTGGTCTAAATGGTGCTTATCGTTCAACTGCGGACTTCTTAATCACTTTCAGTGGGACGGGAAAGAGTATTACATCAGCACAACAACTTACACCATTATCTGACGGGACGGGTTCATTTACACCAGCAAACGAACTGATACAATCATACATCGTTAAAGACATACCAACCAATACGGACTGGCAAGGATTTATGTTAAGTGATGGAACACCACCAGTAGATGCGTGGGCTGATGGTAATAGTATGTTATTGTTGTATGATTTATATGGTGGGGAATGTATTGACGACCCCGTCCATTTCTTATTCATCAACAGACACGGAGGGTTTGATACTTATACCTTTGGACAAAAGAACATAAGAAGTCATAGCACGAATATTTCAACTTATGCTAAAAATGGTATTACAAACACGAACTTACAAAAGTGGGGAAGTGATATGTATAGAAACACCCCTTATGACCAAACGACAACCACATCAGTTGAGGCACAATCAACTTTTGTTGATGAAAACGATGTTCCAATTATACAAGATTTATTTATGTCCCCTTATGTGTGGAGAATACAAAGATTTAAGGACGACTATTATTTAGTTCCAATACAGATTACAAGTAATTCAGTTGAAGAGTATAAGAACAGATACAACAAGTTATATCAGTATGATATGACCTTTAACTATAATCCAATAAGACAATTTAATAACCCATTATAATATGGTAGGTTTTAACATTACAATATCGGGGAATACATATCCTATTGATATGTTTGAGGACACTGATTTCAAGTTAAGTATATCCTTTGCTGAAATACAAGACATCACAAAAAGAAATAGCACTTATTCCAAGAGTTTTTATGTGCCAGGTTCTAAACATAACAACGATGTATTCCAACACTTCTTTAATATCAACGCATCATTTACAGATTACGATGTCCGTAAGAAAATGGACGCAGTATTGACTTATGATGGATATGAGATATTGAGTGGTTATTTAAGATTGGAGTTTGTAAATGTTGAAAATACTGATGTAATATACAACCTAACTTTTTATAGTGATTTTGGTAATCTTATTGCTGGTATTGGGGATAAGTTGATGATTGACTTGGATTTAAGTGATTTAGACCACCCCTATAATCCCGAACAGATTGCGTTGGATAGTTTTTATGACCCCGACATTTATATTCCAACGGGAACAACACAAGCATACGAAGATGGTAGAGCATATTGGTTCTTTGGACACTTTGGTTATGAATATACAACGGGTGATACTCTGAATACCACAGCCACACCAATCTTGGCTTTTAATTTGGGGACAACTTTATTACCATCATTTGATAATCCAAACACACCATTAAGGTCGTATTATTACAAACCTTCTGTATCATTTAAGACATTATACGAAAGTATTTTTAGTGAAGCTGGTTATGAAGTGGAAAGTAATTTCTTTGATACAGCATATTTCAAGAGGTATTACTTACCTTTAACTTTTAACGAGGGGTTGTATCTAAAACAAGGTGTCAATTTGGAATATAATTCATTAGTTGAAGATACGGAGGGTATAGATTTCCAAAGTATCAGTTGGACTTCAACAGATAATTTTTATTCGGGTGCTGCTGAAAGACATAGATTATCACCAACGAATACAAACAACTTTTCAGCACATACTATAAGTGATTATTACTTTGAGGTTCAAGCTGCGGGTTTATATCAGTTTAGGTTTTCATTTAATGGTTTCAATAGTGAATTGTCCCCCGAATCAATAGATTTATCAGCCGTAGGTAGTTTTTACTTACATCAATTTCCATTATCAGCAACAACGAGTGGAACGACATTATATGCCACACCATTCTTCACCATAGCACCAGGTGGTGGTATTTCAGCATCGTATAACATATCAGCATATTTAGAACCTGGTAATGGTTATGCCTTTGATTTAAGACAAGAAGGATTGGGTAGTGTAATCGTCACCAGATTACAATTAGATTTATTAGAATCACCAGTAACCATATTGGGTGATTTCAAATACAATTTGGAGTTTCCCGATGATGAGTTTAAACAAATAGAGTTTATACAAGCCGTAAATAATCTGTTTAATTTGGTTGTCGTCCCCTCAACAGAAAAGAGTAATACATTGGTTGTTGAACCGATGATTGACTTTATTGGAACGGGTGATGTATTGGATTGGACAAGAAAGATAGATAGGGGACAACCGATACAGATTTCACCAACGACAAACATTATCAACGGGTCAATAGATTTTACGATTGAAGAAGATACTGATTATGGTAATGAAAACTTCTTCACAAAGAATAACAGAGTTTTTGGGACGGAAACTATAAACCTAAATACGGATTTCCCCGACAATACGATTAAGTATGGAAGTGTATTTGGTGGTAGTGTAGATTTGGTGATGGGGAACTTACAGAATAGTTATGCGACATTACCGATTTACTACATTTACGAAGTAGAAGAAAGTGATGGTCAAGCAATACAATTCTTCCGTCCGTTCGCATCATTACCAAAACCATTATTTAGGGGTTCAACAATTACTGGTGCTAATCTTAACACATCAAACATATCGGGAACAACAATTTATGAAAGTTGGTATTTGGAAGACAATGAAATAGATGTATTCCAAGTGAATAACAGATTTACAACATATCCATTTGGTGTGAGTGGATTTAGTCATTACACCAATTTTAACGCAACTGATTTTAACGACATTACAGAGCTTCAATTTACAGCTGCGGGGGATATGTATGATATTTACTATAAAGATTACATAGAGGACTTTACAGACCCCGATAGTCGTATATTAGATTGTTATATCTACCTTACTCGTGAAGAAATAAAGAGTATCACCTTTAAGGAAAAGATTGTAATAGATAATAACTATTATAGAATCAATAAGATTGAAAATTACGATATAAGTTCAGACGAACCCGTATTATGTCAGTTAGTTAAACTTACAAGAGATTACACCCCTCACCGAGTTAGGTATTATGACCTAATAAATTGTGGGGTAGGTGATGATTTACATACCAATACAGATTTAAATTATACAATATATCAGTATGTAGGAAATTACATCAGTATAAATGGTAGTTGTTATGAGGTTAGGGAAGGGATTTACAACTCTTCATACACTTATCAAAGAATAGAAATACCATATACAACGGGGACTTATATTCCGTTGGTTTATACGGGTTGTGGTTGTTCAACACAAATAGAGTTGTTGGATATTTACGATGAATATACTGAAACACCAGTACCAACTCCGACACCTACACCGACCCCAAGTCCAACAATAACACCTACTCCAACATCAACACCAGCACCTACACCGACCCCAAGTTCAAGTGGAGTTCTTTGTTTCAATTATGAATTACAAAATACGGGGTTAGAATCAACAGCGGAGTTCCAATACGACCCTTGTGGTAGTTGTGGTAGTCCAACGACAACAATATTAGACCCTGGTGAAACTGCGTTTGTATGTGCTTGTGATAGTAGTGTAAGTTTATTATCGGGAACGGGAACAATAACAAAAGGGGTTAGTTGTTAAAATTATATTTATAGATAGAATATGGCACAGAAAGAATTAGTTTTTAAGTTAAAGTTCGTTGATGAAAGTGGTAATGTTGTTGAAAAGGCAGCAAACAATATTGACGATATAAATAAGTCCATTACTGATTTAAGGAAAGAATTAGAAGGGGCTGACTTTGGTAGTGATGAATGGAATGAACTTGCCAACGATTTAGGTAAGGCAGAAAACGCATTAGAAAAGACCACAGAAGCAATCAACGATACAAAACAAGCACAGAAAGGTTTGGGAGACCAACTGACATCTGCGCCAGGTATTGTAGGTCAAGTAAGTAATTCAGTAAAAGGATTATCACAAACATTTAAAGCATTATTGGCAAACCCCGTTGTTGCGGTCATCGCAGCAATCGTTGGAGCTTTAACATTATTGTTCAAAGCATTCACATCAACCAAAGCTGGTGGTGAAGCGTTTGACCGAGTGATGGCAGGTATTGGTGCCGCACTTGATGTATTACGAGACAGAGTATTAAAAGTTGGGGGTGCCATTGTTAAGTTTTTTAGTGGTGATTTTGCTGGTGCTGCTGATGATATGAAAGAAGCATTCAGTGGTATTGGTGATGAGATTGCCAGTGAGTTCAATGAGGCAATGCGTATCAAGGCTGAATTACAAGCCATCACTGATGCGACCCGTGAATTGAATAACGAAAGGGCAAGACAGAATAAGGAAATCGCACAAGCTAAATTGGTAATCAACGATGAAACCAAATCGTATGAGGAAAGACAGGCAGCACTTGAAGAAGTAAGACAAGCGGAGATTGCGTTGGCTAAACAAGAGGAAGTTTTAGCACAAAGACGATATGAAGCCATCAAGGCTCAAAACGCATTGAGTGATAGTAGTAAGGAAGCGTTGGACGAGGAAGCTGCGGCATACCAAGCATTACAAAACGCTCAACTTGCGTCATTACAGAAACAGAAGGAATTGTTTGACCAACAGAAAGCGTTGAGGGACAGACAAAGAGCCGAACAGAAGGCAGCAGCAGACAAACGAAAAAGTGAATTAGAACAATTAGCGGCAATAGAAGAACAACTATTGTTAGACAATATACAAAACCAAACCGAGGCTCAACTTAAAGAATTACAGATACAAGAAGACGCACAAAGGGAACAACTCCGTCAGTTAAACGCATCTGCTGAACAAGGACAAAGAATACTTCTTGCGATTGTTGAAGATACACAAAGAAAGATTACTGCGATTGAAAAACAAGCACAAGATAAGAGGGACGCAATTTTTAAGACAAGAAAACAAAGATTACTTGACGATACTATTAAAGCTGACGCAGAGCTTATTGATTTCCAAGAAGCGGCTATATTAAACGCAGAAGACCGATTATCCCAATATATGGAAGATGTTGCGATGGGTAGAATTGAGTTTGATGAAGAAACACAAGAACTACTTATAGCACAAACAGAAGGGGGTTATGAAAGTTTAATAGATAAGAATAGGCAATATTCAAGGAGTTTAATAGACCAAGAAAATAATAGATATAAAGAGTTAAGAGAAGAAAGGGAAGCAGAAAATAAAGAACTTAATGCGAGTATAAAAACTGCTTATGATACACGAATTGCTCTATTACAAAGTCAATTAGAAAATGAAGAAATAACTGAAAGGGAGTATAATGATGCTAAAACAGAAGCATATAATACATACTTAAAGTCAAAAAATGAGGCACAAAATCAATATGACCAACAAGCTATAATTGACCAAGAATTAAACTTCAATACGATTAGGCGTATTACAGAAGAAAATGCTGAACAAGAAATCAACATAACAAGAGCTAAAAACAAAGTATTAGCAGGTTTAGAAAAAGACAAACAAGACGCACAGATGGCGAGTGTTAAAATTGCCGCAGATGCTGCTGGTACTTTAAGTGAAATTGCTGGTAAAGAAACGGCACTTGGTAAAGCGTTCGCAATTATACAAACGACATTATCAACATATCAAGCCGCTCAACAAGCATACGCATCACAGCTGACCATACCGACACCCGATGCTCCCGTTAGAGCGGGTCTTGCCGCAGCCGTTGCTGTCGCACAAGGTTTGGCTCGTGTTTATGCTATTCAAAATACAGATGATACAATACCAAAAGCCGCAGATGGTATGATTGTCGGTCAAGGTTCGGGTAGAATGGATAATGTCCCCGTTATGGTTAGTAATGGTGAAAGTGTAATAAATGCTCGTTCAACGAGTATGTTTAAACCCCTATTATCCGCAATCAATCAAGCGGGAGGGGGAAGAAGATTTGCCGCAGGTGGTATTACTGGTTTATCAACACAGACATCACCCGAGACAAACTTATTGAATCAAATATCACAGATGAATATGAATACTCCAATAAAGACCTATGTTGTATCAACAGAGGTAAGTAGTAATCAATCATTAGATAGACAGATAAAGTCCCGTAGCGTCCTTTAAAATGGTAAATACGGGTATAATTTATATTTAATAATATTAGATAATGAAAGTAGTAGAACTTACAATAGATGATTTGGAAGAAATGGCGGGATTAGATGCCATATCCATCGTTGAAAAACCAGCTCACGAGAGTTTATTTTTGGCTTTTAACGAAGGGGAAGAAACACCACAAATCTACGAACAATTAGACGAAGATAAACTGAATGAATTAGCCCTTGCGATGTCTGAATTGGGAGAACCCATTGGGACATTAGAAAAGGAAGGTTATGTCTTGTATAAGATTGAAGACGCAATACCAGAAAAGGAATTGATGTATAAGTTCTACAATTCAAATCCAAACGCATCGGTTGAACCCGATTATTTACCAAGAGTAAGATATAAATATACACACCCCGTTCCTGCGGGTAGAGTATTTTGCCAAGCCTTAATTGACGCACAGAAGGTTTATACTGACGAGGATATTGAATTGTTAAGTTCATTAAATCCCGTTGGGCCTGGTGGTTATTCAGTTCTTAATTGGAGGGGTTCTTATAATTGTCGTGGTAAATGGACAAAACTAACTTATTTACCAAAGGACGAAATGGGTAATATCATCAATAACTCAAATAGTAGAAAAGGTTTGGTTAGTGAAGAGGAAGGTGTTTTATTTGATACACGAACACAAACAACTATTGCTAAAGGTAATACACCAACCCCAAGAGTAGGTGGTTGGTTCAACAAAGAACAATTTGGTATTGTTGATATTATTGATGATATGCCAGTCTTTGAAAGAAAACACGAAGCAGAAATCATAGCTGAAAAGATTGGGTGTAAGGGCTCACACGAGCATAGATTAAACGGAGGAGTGGTAGGGTATATGCCTTGTGAAAAACACGGGGAATACAATTTTGAAACTTATAATGATTATCCAAAGGAAGCCAGTGAAAATGCTTGTAGAGTGTTAAGATGGATTGACGAACACGGAAGAGATGAAGTGTCGGGAATGGAAAGAACGGGACTTGCTCGTGCTAATTCTTTGTGTAAAAGGGAGAAAATATCTGCTGAAACGATTGGTCGTATGGCAGCTTTTGAAAGACACAGAAAGAATAGTGAAATCAACCCCGAGTTTAAGGGAACGCCTTGGAAAGACAAAGGATATGTTGCTTGGCTCGCATGGGGTGGTGATGCTGGTATTGAGTGGGCACAAAGAAAGTTAGACCAACTGGCAAAAGAGATGTCCGTTGATGTATCTTCATTATCACCATATATTGACCCATCGGGAAAAACCATTACAGAAAGTTTTATTGAACCTAACCCGTGTCAAGCGGGATATGTTGCGTATGGAACAAAAATGAAGAATGGAAAAGAAGTTCCGAATTGCGTGCCAGTCAATCAATCAAAGTTAGATTTTTCAACTGACGAGGAAAAGATGGAAATTACTGGAGCTGCTCTAATACCAAACAAAATGATTATTAGAAGAAGTGAGCCAACGATATTAAATCCACAAGGGGAGTTTTATTATGTCTTTTTCAGTAAAGAGACAATCGCTAAACTTGCCGATAAGTTTATGAGGGAAAAAAGGTTGGACGATACAAATATAGAGCACACAGAGAAAAATGCCGATAGTTATGTAAAGGAAAGTTGGATTGTTGAAGATGAAATCTTTGATAAGTCATCAGCGATGGGACTGGAATACCCCGTAGGGACTTGGGTTATTACTATGAAGGTGAATAACGAAAAGGTCTGGAAGGACATAAAAGAAGGAAAACTTAATGGATATTCAGTTGAAGGTTGGTTCAACGAAAATCTATTGTTTCAATAAACATAAATAAATAAATTATTCTAAAATGAATAGAACAGAAATTATCAACAAGATTAGAGAAATCTTTGGTATGGTTCAATCTAATTTTTCGGTTTATAAGACCAAAGAAGGCGTTGAAATGAGAGTTGATGAATTGGAAATGGAAAATGAAATCTATATCATAACTCCCGAAGGAGAATTACCAGCACCAGATGGTGAGGTAGAATTGGAAGACGGGACAAAGCTTAAGATTGCCGCTGGTAAGATTAAGAATATGGAAATCGTTGAGAAAGTTGAAGAGGAAGAACTTGAAGAAGACGACAAGGACGAAGAAACTGAAATGGGCGAACACGACAAGAAAAAGAAAGAAGAAGAAAAGATGGCGGAAGCCACTCTAATTGATGGAACGATTGTAGAAGTTGATGGTGATTTAGAAGTAGGTGCTAAAATCTATGTTAAGACCGAAGAGGGAAGACAACCAGCGCCAGATGCTGACCACGAAACATCAGAAGGACTAATTGTTTCAACAGAAGACGGAGTGATTACCGAAATCAAGGAAAAGGAAGAAGTTGAGGTAGAAGAAGAAGTAAAAGTGGAAGAAGTAATGGAAACTTTTATGGAGGCTTTAACTTCATTAAACAAAGAAATCGCAGCTCTTAAATCACAAAATGAAGAGTTGAATAAAAAGTTCAGTGAGTTCAAATCAGAACCTGCTGGAGAAAAGATTTACGACCGAAAAGGTGCTTATGTAGAACAGCGTATGTCCTCGCAAGTGGATAAGTTGGCAAGATTGGCAGAACTTCGTAAATCAAAATAATAAAATAAACATAAATAATAAAATAAAATTAAAATGAAAAAACATAATTTTAGCTTTGATTTAACAAATATTAGCACTTACACAGATGAAGTTGGTGGTCTGCTAATATCAGAAAGTATCGTTAAGGCTCAAACTCCGTCAGTTGTTCAGATTCAAGCTGGCGTTGTTGGAACACAAGCGATAAACTTATTATCATCGTCAATCAGTATGGCTGATGGTGGTTGTGGTTGGGATTCAAACGCAAATGCGAGTGGAACAACTTTTACGCAGAGAAATCTTGCGACTAAACTTTACCAATACCAAGAGACATTATGTCCAACAGCGTTGAGAAACTATTGGGCTGGTCAATTCTTGAATGGTAAAATGGACAACAGCGAAGTTCCTTTTGAGGCACAAATCGCAGACCTTAAAGTTAAGGAAATCCAAAAGTTCGTAGAGGACAAAGTATGGTTGGCAACAACTGGTGCTGACGGATTTGATGGTTTCTATACAACTATTTCAACTGGTACAACTGGTGTTGCTGCCGTTACTGGTGCTACTACACCAGCAATCGGTTCAATGCTTACTTGTGTTGATGAGGTTTATTCAGTATTGAGTGAAGCTGTATCTAACGATGACGACATCATCTGTTTTATGTCTCCATCTAATTTCAAAAATTACTTGGTAGATTTGAGAGACGCTAACCTATTTCACTACTCTCCAGAAGAGTTGAGAAGTGGTGATTATGTAGTATTCCACCCAGCAACAAAAGTTAGAATCTTGAGCACACCAGGTCTTCAAGGTAAAGACACAATCGTTATGGGTAAATCAAGTCAAATGGTAATCGGTGTGAATCTTTTAGATGATACTGAAAAGTTAGATATGTGGTATTCTCGTGATAATTCAGAAGTGAGATTGATGGCTCAATTCTCATTAGCTTCTAACATCGCATTCGGTGAGAGTTTCGCAACAAACAACATAGACCAATAAACTAAATTAAAAAATATAATAAAATGAGTGATTATTCTTCTTGTGTAGCTACGGCATCATACAATTTATCGTGTTTATCATCAGTTGGTGGTTTAAGAAAGGTTTATCTTTTTACAGATGTAACTGGAACAACTGAAACTTCTGGTGAGATTTCAGCGATAAGTGGTACTGGCTCAGCTTACACTTTTGAGTTAAGAAAAAATGGTGGTTCTTCTTTAACAGAAACCATCAATAATTCTTTGGAAAATGGCACTCTATTTTATCAACAAGATTTGGTTATGGTCTTCCATAAATTGGATACGGCAATTCGTAATCAAATTAAGTTATTAGCACAAAATAGAGGCTTAAAAATCGCAGTAGAAGACAACAACGGAAACATCTTCTATTTAGGTGAAGATTTTGATGGAGGTTATTTATCAGCAGGGACAGCAGCAACTGGTGTCGCATTTGGTGATTCTTCACAATATTCAATTACTTTAACTGCGTTTAGTAAAGAACCTATGATGAAGCTTGATGATACATTAGAAAATGTAGTATCGGGTATTACCATCGTAGATTAAAATTATATTATAGATGGAGGGGGTTATTCCCCTCCATTTTTACAGCCAAGAAAAAACAAGAAATATGCGTAAAGTTATACACGGACATTTGGGTAATATTGTTTATCAAAAGGAGGTCTTTAAAGATGTCCCACCAACTACGGAAGAGCGTAGAAGGAAACTATTGGAAAAGATGAAGCCTTGGGAGTTTGACCCCAAATTACCGATATATGTTGGTGGTAAAGCTGGTGGAAAACCAACACCAGTTGAAACTTACCATTTAACAGACGAAGCAAGTAATCCACTTTTAACAGAAGGTGGGGACTTTATTGACTTTGACTTTGTTATTCCACCAGCAACAGACCCCGACGCACAAGCATTCTTTGATGCTATTACAGCATCGGGTGGGACTTTAACCTCAACAGAGGAAACAGCCATAAATGATTTGGTGCTTGATTTGAAGTCATATTCACTATGGGATAAGATGATTGGTTTATATCCAGTTGTCGGTTCAACATCATTAGAACATTCATTTAACCTTGCTGACCCTACACAATATAATTTAACATTTAACGGGACTTGGACACATAGTAGTAGTGGAGCATCGCCAGGTAGTAATGGATACGCACAGACGGGTATTATACCATCTGTAATTGATTTCCAAGCATCGGGGTCAGTCCATTACTCAATGTATATCCAAGAGGATTTAGCAAGTGGTAGATACGATATGGGTAGTTATACACCAGCAGGTGGTGATTGGGGTATGATTACAAGTTTCTTGGGTAATAATACCGCATATATTGGTGTTGGTACTGGTTGGCAAACAATATCCAACGGAGGTAATACAGATGCTCATTGGATAATGACTAATGATGGCTCAACATCATATATATACAAAGACGGAACAAGTTTAACAAGTGGTAGTAAAACCATCAGTGCTGGTAGTAATATAGAAATACTTATATCATCAAATAATAATAATGGTAGTCCTGCTGATTATTCACAAAGGGATTGGGCATTAGCATCTATTGGATTAGGTATGGACGCTACGGAAGCATCAAATTACACAACTGCTGTATTGGCATTCCAAACGGCGTTGAGTAGAAATAATTAAAAATAAACCCTTCCATACATTAGAAGGAAAACTTAAAAAATATAAAATAGAAAATTAAAATGGCAAACAAAAAGATTTCTCAATTATCAGCCACATCAACAGCGAACGATAATGTATGGTTGGTAATAAATGATAGTGGTGAGACCACTACAAACAAAATAAAAAGAAGTGATTTATTAAGTGGGACAACAAGTCCTGCTGGTTTAGTAAATGGTGCTGGTAGTGATAGTTTAATATCATCATCATCTTTAACTACAACCGCAGCAACAGCATCGGGAACAAATGATATAGCAATAGGTAATGACGCAATCGCTCAAGGTGGGGATAGTGTCGCTATTGGTAGTAGTGTTGATAGTGGTGCTAATAGTGTAAGTATTGGTAATAATATTACAAGTTTAAGAAATAACGCTGGTGGGCGTTTTAATGTCCTTATAGGAAATAATATAAATGTCCCAAGTAGTGGTCAAGGAAGCGTATTTGTTATTGGTGAGGACTTTACGGCAACAAGTGATGGCTACCAGATACAGATAGGAAACGGAACTGGTAATAGTAGTGGTCGTTATGCGACACAAATTGGTAATTTAACAACCGCTCGTGCCGAAGGTGGTATTGCGATGGGTTTAAGATGTGAGCACGAAGGTAGATATGGTATTATGTTGATGGGAGACGGACAAGGGTCGTCAATAGGAGCATCAACAAACTTTTCAAGTATTTTAGGTGGAGATGAAAATAACATTACATCAACAGAGGACTATAATAATATTATAGGTAGTAAGAGTAGTATTATATCTGGTACAACATCGGGAACAACTCTTATAGGACTACAAAACTTTACATCACCAACAGAAGACAACACCACTTATGTTGATAATTTATATTCTGTTGGTAGTAGAATAAATGGAACAGATGATAATATAGTTTTAGGACAAAGTGATAATACTTTTCCATCAATAGCAACTGATAGTTTAATTGCTTCAAGTATAGGTTCAAGTATTAGTGCTGCTAATACAATAGGTATTATATCTTCTTATCAAAGTAATGTAACTGGACCAAGTTATAGAAGTATAGTTGCTGGTACATATCAGTCAAACTTAAATGCTGCTACGGGTTGTGCTGTTCTTGGAACATACGCTGATATAACGGGTAGTGGTAATGGTTATGATGTTATCGCAGGTGGTATATCACATACTTTAACATCATCATCATACTCAACAATATTGGGGGGTCAAAACAATACCATCACTTCAAGTAATGAAAGTGCTTTAATATCAACAAACGGCTCACTTATATCGGGAGGGTCATTAAACTCTGTGGTATTAGGTGGTAGAAATACAACCATCGGTGATTTAGATGAGGTTATTATGTTG
>Ga0180433_10002491_pt1 | contig 28348 bp, 27 predicted proteins | sample SS_ome_8_FD_132980 | JGI IMG/M metagenome (GOLD analysis project Ga0180433, IMG submission 132980) | Hypersaline lake sediment archaeal communities from the Salton Sea, California, USA - SS_1_D_1 metaG | ecosystem: Environmental > Aquatic > Non-marine Saline and Alkaline > Hypersaline >... | reverse complement strand
GGATTTGATGGAAAGGTTTTTCTGATACGGCAGCAGAATGAATTGAAAACACAGAGCTTCGAGATGGGCCCCGGAGAGATCACTTTCGGAAACTCCCCTCATGATACCTGGCGCGAGATAAAAGTGAAAAAGGTAATCTCGGCTTTTTACATGGTGAATAACATATACCTGCAGCCGGGCGCGGTGGTGGGTGAAGCTGATCCGGAGGCGTTTCTGCCCTACTCCTTCATCATGACCGATTTCTGTGGAGATTTCACTAATGATTGACCTCTCCCCAAGCGAAGAGCAACTGGCGATTCAGAATCTGGCGCGGAGCTTCGCCCGTGAGGTTATCCGACCCGCCGAGACCGAGCTGGACAGGATGCACGATCCGGTGGACGTTTTCAGGAGCGATATCTTCAGGCAGACCATCCGGATGGCTTATGAGCTCGGATTTCACCGAATGGGAATCAAGGAGGAGTTCGGAGGGCTGGGGCTTGATCCGCTCACCACGGCACTTGTCTGGGAAGAGCTCGCGGTGGGTGGTGCTGGCATTGCAGCAACCCTCCTGGCGGCACCGGTGGTTCCCCTCTTTCTGAGCATCATCGCCTCATCCAACACCGAGCTGATTGATAAATATGTGACACCGTACTGCGAAGATACCCGTGCAGATAACATCTCCGCCTGGGGAAGCTCAGAGCCGAATATCGGATCTGACGGGAGTAACTATTACGATCCCTCGGTATGCCACGGGACCCGGGCGCGCAGGGAAGGAGATGATTGGATTATCAATGGAGCAAAATCGAATTTCGTGAGCAACGGCGGTATCGCCAACATCTATCTCCTCTTCGCCTGTGTTGAGCCGTCACTGGGTATTCGCGGTTCGGGGGTATTCCTCGTTCCCGAGAGAGAGGGCGTCAGCAGGGGAAAACCGCTGGACAAGCTCGGCTTGCGCGCCCTTAATCAGGCTGATGTCTTTTTCGATGACGTTCGGCTCCCCGGGGAATACCTCATATTCCCCTGCGGAGATGATTACCCGATGATGCACAACGCCATTAAAACCGTTGGCAACATCGGCGTCGGCTATCTCGCCGTGGGAATTATGCGGGCTGCCTACGAAGAAGCCCTCGCCTATTCCAGGGAACGGGTGCAATTCGGCAAACCGATTTTTGAGCATCAGGCGGTGGCTTTCAAGCTCTTTGAGACCTTCCAGGCAATCGAAGCCGCACGCGGCTTTCTCTGGAAAGCTTCATGGATGCTCGCAAACACCTATCTGGGGGATCTCAAATTCTCAGCGGGAGCGCGCGTCTTCGCCACCAACCTGGCCATGAAGCATACCGTTGAGATGATACAGGTTCTCGGCGGATACGGGATCTCAAAGGAATTCGCACTGGAGAAGTATATGCGGGATGCAAAGCTCCTTCAGATAATGGATGCCACCAATGAGATCATGACTATCAAGGGTGCCGCTCTCCTCTGAGGAGACATCGATGCCATCACGGTGTCGGCCCGATCCCTCACTCAATCCACTTATTGATGCTGTGAATCTTCTCAATTGCATCATCAACCCACTGATTATAGGGCATCCCGGTCACCAGAAACGAGAATTCCTGTTTGGCGCGACGGAGCCTTTCGGCAAGCAGCTCGAATTTACCCTCGAACTGTTTATCTCCATCACCGAAATAATCATCAAAAGCGGTCTGGAGTATCTGAAATCCCCTTTTGTATTGCCGGTAACAGGGATCCGTATCCCCGGAAAGAAGCGGTTCCTGAGATATATCACCGAGCAACCCCTTCTCAATCGCATCGCGCAGAAAGGTATAGCCCTCATTGATAATGATCATCCGCTCATCAGAATGCACATCACGATTCACATCGGGGTGGTACAGTTTCGCGAGGGTCCGATACGATTGATTCAGCTCAGTGAGAGTGCTCGTCTCATACAAACCGAAGATCGCAAGATACCGGCGGGCCTTCTCTCTTAATTCTCTCTCCATGTATACTTCGTATCAGCCGTTGAGGACAATGCATTCAGCACCCCTTCGAAGGCGATTATCCCGATCGGCGTCCATCTCCCCGAATATGATGCTCAAACGTGAAAGAGATATTTGACGATATCACCCTCCCTGATAACATAATCCCTTCCTTCAGTGCGGAGCAATCCCTGCTCACGGACAGCGTGCTCCGAGCCAGCCCGCTCCAGCTCCTCGTAACCGTAGACCTCGGCGCGTATAAATCCCTGCATAAAATCAGTGTGGATCCTGCCTGCTGCTTCAAGCGCCCGGGTACCACGACTGAGCGTCCACGCCTGAAGGTCCGTAGCAGCAGTGTAGTAGGTGATAAGATCGAGCATCTGATAGGCGGTCTGTATTAACCGGTTGAGCACCGATTCTTCAATGCCCATCGCCCCGAGAAACTCCTGTTTCTCATCGATTGACAATTCCGATATCTCCTCTTCCAGCTTTCCCGCTATCGTCAGGAACCCGGCCCCCTCCCGATCAGCATATTCGGCAACACGATTCGCCACTGCTCCCTCCGTTTCACCCTCGAGACAGTTCGCAAGATAGAGAACAGGTTTCAATGTAATCAGCCCCATCTCCCTGATGAGCGCGAGCTCGTCTTCCTCCAGATCGAGACTCTTCAGCGGTCTTCCTCCGTCCAGATGATCGAGGAGTCGCCTGCAGAGGTCGCTGGTCGCTTTCACCTGTTTAATCCCGGATCGAGCCTGCTTGTCCATTTTATCCACCGCCCTTCTTAAAATCTCCAGATCTGCGAGCATGAGCTCGGTATTCACAATCTCAATGTCATGCAGAGGATCGATCTCCCCCGTCACATGAACAACATCTTCAACCGTAAAACATCGAACAACATGAATGAGAGCATCAACATTTCTGATATGATCAAGGAACCTGTTTCCCAGCCCCTCACCCTTCGACGCCCCCCTGACAAGTCCCGCGACATCAACAAATTCTATACGTGTTGGTATTGGATTATCCTTTTTCAGCAGTCCGGCGATGCGCAGCAACCGATCGTCTGGAACAGGAACAATCCCCCGGTTCGGTTCAATCGTACAGAAGGGATAATTCGCCATTTGAGCGCCGGCACTCGAGAGGGCATTGAAGATGGTTGATTTCCCCACATTGGGCAATCCGATTATTCCACAGTTAAATCCCATTGCTCACTCCTGTTTTCAGCATTCCGAGAGACAGAGAAGATGCGCTAAAAGATATTGACATATAAACCGGTAGTGCAACGATATGCCAAATGCCGTCATCATGATATCGCCTCATTTTCCCTGCCGAAGGGGGTGCGAATATCTTCTGTACGATGGCGTACGTATCTTAATTCACCTCGTCAGAGTGGTAGGGAAGGATTCCGGTATACCAGAGATGGATGCTTTTATAATCATTTTCATCATCAGCAGCACCCTCATTGAGCTCCTTTTCTTCCTCTTCATACTCGATAAAAAGCAACTATACAGCATCATTCTCAATACTGCGGTAGTGCTCTCACTGCTCCTCCCCTCACTCTTCGATGCCCACATGCCCCAAGAAGCGGTGTCATTCATTCAGGCAATTGGCCTTTCTCTCTTCCCGACATCATATTCCCTTCTTCTCAATCATCTCTACTTCGGCGCACAGAAGATGAGAACAGTCCCGCTTGCCTTTTTTTCACTCTTATTTCTCTCAGGTGCGCTCCTTCTTGGCGATCTCTCCGTTCTCTCCGTACTGATAATTGCACTCTGCTTTTATACCGCATATGTTATAACGAACAACCCCCCGCCCATTACGAGGAGCAATCTCCTTCTGTATGGTCTGATCGCTCAGGTACTCGTTACCCTGGCAGCACTGTATACCGGTACTGAAATCTATCTGCTCGAATCCGTGGGAGGAATATTTCTCCTCACCACGTTTCTCTATCTCACCCATTACCTGAACCGAACATCAATCATACTGAAAAACATAAAAAAATCAAGAGAATTAAACAAAATACTCCTCCATAAGATCACGCAGCTCTCCAACAAGACAGAACGGTTGCAGAGAATCATACATCAGAAGGATCTCGAGCTCCTCCAGATGTCAAAACATGCCAGCCTCGCCGAGATCACTGCAGGCATCGCTCACGAGCTCATGCAACCGCTCACCGGAATTAAGTGCATCTCGCATAACATGATAGATGATATCAACTATGAGAAACTGGAGAACCTCCATGCGGTATCAGAACTTTCAAAAATCGGAACCCTCGTTGATAAATCATCCTCGATTATCAATCACATCAGGAACTTTTCGAAGAAGAGCAGCTTCACCATGCAGTTCATAGATATCAACAAGGTTATTCTCGGTGCTCTGGATCTCATCCAGCTTCCGATAAAAAAATACAGCATAGAAATTATCTTGGAACTCGGCGAGGATCTTCCGAAAATATACGGTGACACTATCGCTCTAGAGCAGCTCATTATCAATCTGCTCCTGAACGCACGAGATGCAATCACTGAAAAGCGAAAAGTTGACAACAAAGACTATAAGGGCTATATTCAAATAGCGACTCAAAAAAATAATAATTCGATCAATCTGATAATTGACGATAATGGAATTGGCATAACACCGGAGAATATCAAGAGCATCTGGATACCCTTTTTTACGACAAAGAAGCGAAGTGACAGCACGGGACTGGGGCTCTCAATCAGCAACAAGATACTGAAGGAGCATAACGGTAAAATACGAATAGATTCAAATCCGGGACAGGGAACCCGTTTCACCATCTCTTTCCCCATGCGTGATGCCGTTCGTGCTGTCTTGTGATCTCTCGCACACCAGTGCCGCTCAGAACGCAAGGAGGCTCGCCATGAAGGTCATTGTACCCCTCGCCGAGGGTTTTGAAGAGATTGAGGCGATTACCATTATTGACGTATTACGCAGAGCAGAAGTCGATCTCACAACCGCCAGTCTGAAAAAAAATCCTGTCACCGGTTCACACCAGATCGCAGTAAAAGCCGATACCCTTATTAAAGAGCTCGATATGGTAGATTTCAACTGCATTATACTTCCGGGCGGAATGCCCGGAAGTGAAAATCTAAAAAAGGATGATACCGTCCTCTCCTATATCAAACATATTTACTCTAAGGGTGGATACGTCGCGGCACTCTGTGCCGCTCCGATCGTTCTCGGTAAAGCCGGCGTCCTCTATGGCAAAAAGGTAACCTGTTATCCCGGATTTGAAACCGAGCTGGTTGATGTTCACTATCTCGAAGAACCGGTCGTTGTCGACGGTTCAGTCGTTACCGGCAGGGGAGCGGGATGCGCCATTCCCTTCGCACTGGAGATGGTTGATCTTCTGAAGGGGAATGACGTTATGGAGAGGATTAAGAACGCCATGCAGGTTTACTGGATGTGACGGAGGATCTATGAGCGATCTCAGGAAGAACTCTTTCAAGCGGGGAGCCTACATTTTCGTCGAAGGCGACGAGGATGTCGACGATATATATCTCATTGAGAGTGGTGAGGTTGAGTTAAAGAGTGTTTATGAGAAGATTCATCCGTATCGGAGCATTGCAGGGGAAGGAGAGATAATCGGATTCATCTCCTCGCTGTGTAACCGCCCGAGGCTCCAGTCCGCAATCGCCCGAAGGGACACTGAAATTCTTACCTTTAAAAAGCCGAAGTTCATCGAGCTTGTTCAAAAAAACCGGGATATTGCTTTTAAGATAATACGCACTTTCGCGAATGAGCTCCGGGCATACGATGACATGATGCTCTCACTGAGCGGAGATCCGGATATTCTCAGCGATGATGTCAGGCTGTTCACCATCGGCATGTACTACTACCGAATTGAGAATCATGCCCATGCATCCTATGTGCTGAACCGCTATCTGCAACTGTATCCCGCAAGTGAAAATGGAGAAACAGCGAGAAAGGTTCTCTCCGAGATAAAAAACAGCGGACGACAAGATAGCAGCGGACACATTCAGGAGGGAGTATACCGGGTGTACAGCGATAAGCAGATGATATTTTGCGAGCACGAGCCGGGAGACGATCTCTTCATTATCAAGGAGGGCAAAGTTAAAATAGTCAAGGTGCGAGATGAAACCGAGATAATGCTTTCAGTTTTGAAAACGGGTGATATCTTCGGCGAACTCGCGATTGTCTCTGACAAACCGAGAAATGCCTCAGCAATAAGCTGGGGAAAGACCACGCTTCTCCCCATCAATAAAGATACGCTGAAAGTCATCCTCCCCCGCTCCCCGAATATTATCCATACGATATTTATGGCCATCAGCCAGCGAATATGGTTTACCTCGATACAGCTCGAGTCAAAGCTCTATAAGAAACCGATCACGCGGCTGTATGCCTCCGTGGAGAACCGGCTTCGCGAGGAGCGTATCTCACTGAAGAGCACGAAGCCGGTCAGCCTCAACTTCGGCATTGATGAGCTCCTGAAAATGACCGGCATTACCCCCGCAACAGCGGCTGACGCGATCGATTCACTGCTCAAGGATCCTAATCTGAACTTTAATTTCGGACAGATTACCGTCGAAGCGCCCTGCAATCTCTCAGCGAAGGCGAAATATTATCGGTCACGCGATCACCTGGGAATTGCTGAAGAAGAGGGAAAAACCGAGGCCACGGAATACACCCCGCCCGCACCGGAGGAGATGGAAACCGCCCCTTCGGCGCAGGCTGAAGAGCGAATTCTCGGGCTGGACATCGATGATCTGAGGATTCCCTCTGACGATATTCCCATCGACCTTGACTGACACTCTTGCCGACTCGTGTATGATCGATCTTCATCGCTCCCGTGCGTCCCGAAAACTCCCGTTATAAGGACAGTGCCGCTGCCCCTCCCTGAATTCTCGCGAAACCCCGGATTCGATACGAATATACGGCGGGAGCACGAATCTGTTAAAATTATTTGAATCGGCTTCTATATTTTTATTGACTATTTTTTCAAAAACAACCTTATTACAATAAGTTCGGAATGAGCCCACAGTAACTCAAGCGAAACCGCTCTCAGGGCAATGACATTCGCATGCAATGACATCAGAGCGAAACAGATCGAGATGCTATTTTTTGCGAGAGGTACGCAATGAACTATACGGTGGTCAAGCAGTTTTACAACAATGCAATTGATAATTTTTACACCTTCTTCTACAAGATAGTTGATTTCGGAAAAGTGCTCTTCGAGCTCTTCTTTGCTTTCTACGAGATATGGGAAGCCTTCTTTCTGATATTCATAAACATATTCATGTACATATACCACACCATCCTTTTCATTATAGACAAGTCAACGGAGTCACGATGGAGTATATTCTTCTGGAGAAGAATACCAAAGAGGAGTGCCTACCGCCCCTCACGGGCATATACTGCTGATTCCTATAATCCGATACCCGCTCAGTACGGGAAAGCGGCAATTACCGCTGCATCAGCTGCGACGAGCGCGACGGTGCGGGCAGTCTCCGAAGGAGCACGAAAGATACGAAGCACTCCATCCGGCGCCCGCGTCTCCCCACTCAAGAAAATATCCGAGATTTTCGGATCCATCGCAAGCGGCATAGGCAAAGCCGTCCTCTGGCCCTTCAGAACCATCGGGCTCTTCTTCTCCGGAAGGATGAAGCCGGTTAAGGAAGCACCGGCATCCGGCAAAAGCCTGATAGACGAGTACATGAAAGAATACGAGCAGCGGAGGGGCCGATAGACCTTTACCCGTGCCGTTTATGAGAGGATCTGCACGATAATCTCTCGCTGCCGCGGCCTCGTATCAAAATCAATGAGAACGACCTGCTGCCACGTGCCCAGCGCGAGCTTCCCCCCGATGATGGGAACCGTGAGCGACGGGCCGACAACTGCTGCCTGCAGGTGGGCTGCACCGTTATCGTCATGCCATGTTTCGTGGTGATGATAGTATGCTTCGTAAGGAAGCAGCCGCTCAAAGAAGAGATCAATATCCTTCACCAGACCCGGTTCGTACTCGATGGTGGTAATCGCAGCGGTGGAACCCGGGACAAAGGCAATGGCGATACCCGCCTGTATGCCCTGTGCTGCCACTATCTCGCTAACCATAGGCGTTAAGTCGACAACACTTCTCCTCCCCTTTGTCTTTACCTGTATAAAGTCGGTGTGCACTGACATGATTGCTCTCCCGTAAAATATCGGCTGATACTGATGGGAATACTCACTGCGAACTCACCCCGCACCATCGAGGATCCGGTATCCCCTCAGAAGAAAAGGAGTAGGCCAAACCACAGATGCTGTCAACAGATTATCAGCGGCAATCGGCGAATCAGCTCACCGAGGATTTCCGCGCAGAGAAAACATATACAGAAAGAGGTGGAATACAATCGAAGCATCGGAAATTGGTTAAGGACTGCACCACCTTATCAATAAGCCGGTCGTTTCGTACGCCTGCGCAGCCACTTTTCCCCCTCGATGATCAGGTAGGCCGCCGCTCCTAAGGCAGTGATCATGAACCACGATGATACTGGAAGGGGAGCAGAATGGAAGAGCCGGTTCATAAGGGGAAGGTAGGTAAAGAGAATCTGCAATATCACCATGATAGCGACACCCGCAAAAAGAATGGGATTGGAGAAAAAACCGATCGAGAACGCGGATTTCTTGAGCGACCGGCAGTTGAATAGATAGAAAAGTTCTACCAGAACAAAAACGTTCACGGCTACGGTGCGGGCCTTTTCAACCGGGGCTCCAGTTGCTATCTCGTATTCGAAAAGCCCGAAGGCACCGGCAAGAAGAATAAGGCTTACGGTAAAGATCCTAGCGATGATGCCTCCCGTGAGCAAAGGGGTCGAGGGGTCCCGCGGCGAGCGCTTCATTATATCGGGTTCCTTCGGCTCAAAAGCCAGCATAAGCCCCAGCAAAACAGCCGTCGTCATGTTTATCCAGAGGATCTGGAGAGGGAGTATGGGGAGCGCAACACCCGCGAAGATGGCCGCAAGGATCACCAAACCTTCACCGAGGTTGGTGGGAAGGGTCCAGGTGATGAACTTGGTGAGATTGTCGAATACGCCCCGCCCCTCCTCGACCGCCGCTTCAATAGAAGCGAAATTATCGTCAGTCAGCACCATGTCCGATGCCTCCTTGGCGACCTCGGTGCCCCCCACGCCCATGGCGATTCCTATGTTTGCCTGCTTGAGGGCAGGAGCATCGTTAACACCATCCCCCGTCATGGCGACTACATTGTTTTTTGTCTGAAGGGATTCCACCAGACGGAGCTTCTGATCCGGTGTTACCCGTGCAAAAACATTTACCACATCGGCCATCTCGACCAGGTCGGCGTCGCATAACGCTTTCAGTGGCACGATTCCCGGCTTTGCCGTTATTTTCTCCCCATCCATCTCGACCAGGTCGGCGTCGCACAACGCTTCAAGCTCCTCCCCTGTCATTGCTTTCTCGTCGCCGCTTCCGTCCTTAAAAAGTCCAATCTGTTTTGCGATTGCCCGCGCAGTGAGAACATGATCGCCGGTGATCATTTTCACCGATATTCCGGCGTTGTGACAGGTTTGTATTGCCCTGATGGCCTCCTGCCGGGGCGGATCGATCATTGCCTGAAGCCCGATAAAGGTGAGACCTGATTTAAGATCTTCATGGTCTATGGACTTCAGGTTAGCCGGTGTATGTTTGCGTGCGAAAGCGAGAACCCGCAATCCCCGAGAGGCCATCTCCTCGGCTTTCTCCTTGAGCGCAGTGTCATTAATCTCAACGGTGTTCCCGCGCTGATCCAGCATGGTGTCGCAACTGCTCAGTACTGTTTCAACGGCACCCTTCATATATATCAGAGTATATGTACCCTCTTCGAATCTGTGAAGCGTTGCCATATACTGATACTGTGATTCGAAGGGAATGGAATCAATACGGGGGTACATGCTTGAAATGGAATCGGTTTCCATTCCCGCTTTCTCAGCGGCAACGATAAGGGCGGCTTCGGTTGGATCGCCCTCCACTGTACGAACGCCGTTTTTTTCCGTCAGGGCACTATCATTGCAGAGCAGGCCTGCAAGGAGACACTCTCTGAGTGCGGGGAACTCCCCGGCGACGATCACCTCTCCCTCAAGGATAAATGTACCGGTAGAATCATAACCGGTTCCGGTTACTGAATAGGGAGTGGCTGCTGCAAATAACTCAACAACGGTCATCTTGTTTTCTGTCAGGGTTCCGGTTTTATCGCTGCAGATGACCGTTGTGCTGCCCAGTGTTTCAACCGCTGGCAGCTTGCGAATTATGGCGTTTCGCTTTGCCATTCGGGATACTCCGATTGCCAGGGTAATTGTCAATGCGGCGGGAAGACCCTCAGGGATAGCGCCCACGGCCAGCGCCACAGCAGCCATGAACATCTCAAAAGCTGACTGACCGCGAAGTACCCCAATGGCGAAGGTGACACCGGCGAGACCGATAATGACAAAGAGCAATATAAGGCTGAATCGGGCGATCTTTTTCGTAAGGGGCGTCTCAAGTTCACCCGCCTCGCTGATGAGCTGTGATATTTTCCCAATCTCGGTTTTATCCCCGGTGCCCACAACAACGCCGGTTCCCTGCCCATAGGTCACCAAGGTCGAGGTATAGGCCATGTTCTTTCTTTCCGCGAGCATCGTATCATTGGGAAGAACGCCAATCGTCTTCTGTACCGGAACCGATTCACCCGTCAGGGCGGATTCATCAACCTGCAGGTTCTTCACATGGAGCAATCGCATATCAGCGGGTGCCTTATCGCCGGACTGCAGCAGCACAATATCTCCGGGAACGATCTCGGCAGCGTTGATCGCCTGTCTCTTCCCCTCCCGGATTACGGTCGTTTCTGTTTTTATGGTTTTCGCCAGTGCCTCGATGGCCTTCACCGCCTTTGACTCCTGTATAAAGCCTATAGCAGCATTTACCAACACCACGCCTAGTATAACCCCAGCATCCACCCATTCTCCCAGAAAACCGGTGACTGCACCGGCGACGAGAAGAATATAGACAAGGGGTTGATGAAACTGTAACAGAAACTGCAAGAGCGGGCTTGTCTTCTTTATTGCCGTAAGGGCATTGGGCCCAAAATGTTCCTGACGGTGCTTGATCTCGAATAAATCAAGGCCTCTGTTTCTGTCGGATTTGAGAAGGTGTACAACTTCCCCGTCTTCAAGGTGATGCCAGTGTTCAGAAATCAGCGTTTCCATTGCACCCCTGTTTCGATATTACATTTATTTCCTGAATTTCTTTGTGAGCATCTCTGCACTTATTCTTCGGGCGAGAGATTCGTCCTGTATTTCCTTTACCTTTTCCATGTATTTTTTCACCTCGGCATCCTTTCCGATCTGGCTGTAGGCAGCTGCAATACCCTCCCAGGCAGGTGCATAGAGCGAGTTTATAGTCAGGCAGCGATTGAAGTGATTAATGGCCTCTTCTGCCATTCCAAGGTTGAGGAGCTTTTCTCCCTGCTCGGCACAGGCATGAATGTCTTTCATTTCTGCTTCGAAACGCAACCGCACCGAATCTTCCGCTTTCACGGTAATAATGGAGGTGGGCACTTCCCTGAGCACCTTCTCGGCAACGTTACCCATGTATGAAAGCCGTGTCGCGTTTGCACCGACCGATCCCATCACGATAAGGTTTGCCTTCAATTTAATCGCCTGATCCAGAATCTCCTGGTGTGGAATACCGTGCCGGATAACCTTGTTCCAGCGCACGTTGTGGAAATTGAACCCTTTAAGAAACTTTTCAAACCGCGGGAGATTCTTCTGCTCCGATGATTTCTGCATTGACCGGATCAGATCATCGCTTATCCCCTTCAGAACACCTGAAAAGCTCTTGATAACCAGCACAACGGTAAGCTCAGCAGATAGGACACGTGCCAGGTGTATCGCGTTTTTAAGCGCTCTTCTGGAGGGAGATGAGAAATCCACCGGACACACTATTTTTTTGATTCCTCCGTACGATTTAACAATCCACACCGGCTTCAGTGACTTGCGTATGACCTTCTCGGCAGTCGTTCCCAGCTTAACCGAGTCACCTGCCCGCTTATCACCCGATCCCATCAAGATAACGTTGACGTCGTGCTTCTCTGCCTGATTGATGATGCGGTAAAAAGGGTTCCCTTTCAGGAGCAGGGGCTTGTGCACCTTGAAATCCCTTTCGGACAAATCGGAAGAGATCCGGCGAAGTTCCTTCTCCGCGGCGCTCTTCACCATTTTCATGTTAACCGCTGGAACATCGAGATCAGGAATGACATGAATCGGAATGATTTCGGAACCGAACTCTTCTGCCAGCGCAGCAGCCTCCTTCGCCGCTTCACCGGCAGTCTTCCCGAAATCGGTTGCCAGCAGTATTTTCTCCATGAGCTTCATCGATTATTCACCTCTACAACTCAAGAAGCATCTGCAAAAGGCCCTTCCCGCTGCCTTTCTCTTTAACCGCAAGAAGGGGTGTATCCGTCTTGCTGAGCACTCTTTCGGTGGTTGTTCCCAGAAGTGACGCAATTCCGTCGCTCCTCCCTCTCGATGCCATGACCAGCAGGTCAACATTATGATCGTCAAGGGTCTCCAGGATACCCTTGCTGACACTGTCATTTAGTATGAAATTCGGCGTGAGGGTAATACCTCGGAGATCAATATCCTGAATGAAGGTATCATATTCCTTGCGAGCGTTATTCTTCATTATTTCGGCAAACTGGTCGTAGCTTTTTCCGGTCTTGTAGAACCCCATGGGAACTCTGTATACATTTATGACATTAATAGATTTGGCTCCTGCGGCCTTCGCCCATGCCGTAGCGACATCGACAGCATACCGTGCATGTTCCGAGAAATCCACCGGCAGGAGTATATTATGAAAATCACCGGTGGTGCAGCAGGGAACGGTAAGAACTGAACAGGGTGCCTTTCGCGTAAGTTTCTCCGCAAGAGTACCCGATTCCCTGACCTCGGGTCTTCTGCCGGTGATAATCAGATCTATGTCTTTTTGCGTCACAAGTCGCAGGAGCTCATCAAGAGGATTCCCGTGCGGCACGCTGATGTCGATAGTAGTCTTTTCCGTGGCTTTCAGATACGACTGTGCCTTCTCTTCGATATCGGCAACGATAAATTCATCGGTTGGCCCAAGCATGGACGGATATTCCTTCTTAACCTCTTCAGGCAGGTCCAGACTCTCCGCCACATGAACGACGTAGATCTTCTCCGACTGCGCAAGGTCCGCTACCTTTGCCGCATAGTTTAAGAGTGCTTCATCCTGATCATCGAGTGCCAAGTTCACCAGTATCTTTTTGAAACGGTACATGCTCTCCTCCTCGTAACCTTGTGTTCTGTCTGATTATTTATAATTTATTAAGTATTAAGATTATTATCTAAGCAGCAAAAAAGCCACCGTTCAATTTTTTTTTGCGAATCTGATGGAACAGGATGACATATGAAAAAAATATTTATACAAACCGATACCTTCATGCATGCGGAAAGCACGGAATACCACAATCAACATTTTGAGTAAACAAAGGGAACTCCTAAAAATTATTAATGTGATATCCCCCCGGGCAGCTTTTTTTTCACATCCTGTGCACGCTTACATGCGCGACATCGTGTCGCTGTATGCACCCTGCCTGATAAAACCGGTAATTACAATTTGGATAAATGAAAATACCGGTTTTTAGCGGTGCCCATAAATTTATGATTGAAAATAATTAACAGCACCATTTTTAATACTAACCATAACCACGTCTTATGTGGTTGCACCGATTTCATAGGTGATAAACGTGAAGGGAAAAGGATCGAACCCATGAAAAGGATCGCCGTGATCGGAGGCGGCGCTTCGGGTCTCGTTGCAGCGTTCTTCGCATCGGAACATGCTGATGTTGTCATCTTCGAGAAGCAGAAAAAAATCGGTAGTAAAATTCTCGTTACCGGAAACGGCAGATGCAATCTTACCAACAGTTCACTGGATGTTACCCGCTATCACGGGAGGAATCCGAAGTTCGTGCTCAACCTCTTCTCCCGTTTCGGTCTTGACGAGACCCTCTCTTTTTTCGAGCGCATCGGTATACCGGTTGTCGAAAAGGACAGGGGCAGGCTCTTCCCGGCATCCCTTCAGGCTTCCACGGTGGTATCGATGCTCGAATACGAGTTGCGCAGGCGGGGAGTTGCAATACAAGTACATCGGAGAATTGACAGGATCATTCCCGAAAGGAAGCTCACCGTTATTACTGCCGGCAGGGAGCATCACTCCTTTGACGCAGTAATTCTCTCCGCCGGCAGCTGTGCCTATCCACCGGTTGGCGCATCGCATATTGGCTATACCCTCGCCGTTTCTCTCGGCCACACCGTTCACGAGCCCTTCCCTGCGCTCCTTCCGATTACGATACCGCTGAAAATCATCCACCGGCTCGAGGGAATCAAACGGGATTGCGGCGCCCGGGTTGAACTCGATGGACGAGCAATCGCAGAATCAGAGGGAGAGCTCCTCTTCACGAAATACGGCATCTCCGGTCCGGCAGCGCTCGATATATCGCGGGCTGTAAACGAGAACGTCATTCAGGGACAAAAGCCAGTTATACTGATTGACCTCTTCCCCGAGCTGACCGCCGATGAACTGCGGGGCGTTCTGTTCGCTCTATGGCGCGACGGTGATAAAACTGTTTCGTTCAGCCTTTCCGGCCTTCTCCACCAGAGAATGCCGTCTGTCCTCCTGCACGTGATGGGACTCGATCCCGAGAAGCGGGTGGCAAAGCTGAAGGAGATCGAAAAAGAGACCATCGCAAAGACCATGAAGGCGCTCCGGCTTGTGCCCGGCGAGCCCCGCTCATGGAGTGAAGCGGTGGTTGCTGCCGGCGGGGTAGCGGTTGATGAAATCGATCCTGCCACCATGGAGTCACGAATCGTTAAAAATCTCTACATAACCGGAGAACTTCTTGACATCGATGGTGATAGCGGGGGATATAACCTTCAGTTCGCCTGGAGCACCGGCGCCATCGCAGGAATGGCACAGTAGCCGTTCAATAACAATGAACAAGATTATAAAAGATCACTTTATCAATCCCCGAAACATTGGCGTACTCGAGAAACCCGATTGCGAAGCCATGGCGAAAAGCGACATCTGCAATGATAGTGCGAATATGATGATGCAAAGGGACGATTTCGGATGCATCGCAAATATAAAAACAAAGGTGTACGGCTGCGGATATGCCATTTCAGGAACTTCGGTTTTCATTGAAGCCGCATGCGGCAGGCGAATGGAAGATGCTCTTGACATAACAGAGATGGCCTTCGCCGAGCTGGCAAAAGGTATCCCCTCACGGCATCCGAGCTGCATTCGTCTCGCCCGAAAGGCATATCGGGAGATTTACGAGAAGTATTCAACCGAGAGTGGAAATGGAACTTCCTGAATCGGTAACCATCACCGCGATGCAATATGCGCAGGGGAGTTTCACCCCGATTGAGCTCAGCGTGAGCGCCGAGTATCCGATAACACTCAGCATCAACGATAATCCCTATGTGGTCATCGCATGCTCCGGCTCTGACCTCGAAGTGCTCGCCGTCGGGCACCTCATCACCGAAGGAATTATCACCTCAAAAGACGAGATTCGCGAGCTTTCGATTGACACCGATTCCCTGAAGATCAATGTCGAAATTGAACAGAACGATGCAATTCCGGAAAGGCTGTTCAGGATTCACTCAATCGTATCGGGAGGCGGTCACGGCAGATCCGAAGCGCCCCCCGCCAGGCACCTTGCCGCACCGAGCATCATGCCGGAGATCATTCTCACCTGCATGAGAACATTCCTGCACGCATCAGAGCTCCATAAGAAAACGCGGGGAGTTCACAGCGCGGCGCTGTACCGTGCCGACGGGCAGGAGCTTGTCTTCTTCGATGAAATCGGCAGGCATAACGCCATTGACAAGATAATCGGTTATGCGAATGAAAAGAGAGTATCCCTTTCGGATAAGCTGATCTTGTCAACCGGCAGAATATCCAGCGAAATCATCTACAAGCTCCTCTATGCCGCTGCTCCGGTGATCATCTCAAAGGCATCACCGACCAGCCTTGCTATCGACCTCGCCCGGAGATACAACATCGTGATGATCGGCAAGGTTACGGGGAATTCCCTCTGTATTTTCAATGGCGAGGTGAATAGAGCGATCTGATTCCGCAGCGGAATGCGGGGAACAACTCAGAACATCGTGAGCACCCCGTTAAGAGAAGCTATCCGAGAACAGATGCTGTTCAAAACCTCTTCCGAGGGGAAAAGTGCCGTTATGGTGAATGATATAAATCTCCCCCCACTGCTCTCCCGCTCGCTTATCTCCGGCTTCAGGCGGTGTTCGTCGATGAGATTTCGTATCATACCCCGGAGATCGGGCATGTTACGACATATTACCTTGAAAGTGATCTCAACGGGGAAATCATCCATAGAGCTCTCAGCAATAATAATGCAGTTTTTCCACAACAAGCTCTTACCTTCTTACCTGTCCACTCAACGGTCAAGGATAAATACTTTTCACGGCACTGCACATCCTTCAGTAAACTGAATCAACAGAAGGGCGCATCGAATCGATTAATGGAATGAAATTACTTGTTGCAAAATTTCGCCCCTCCCGTAGGATTGAAACCCATATGGAATATACAGGACCGAAAGAACAGACCCTCTCTGAACACATTTTCTTAGATCTGCTCCTGGCCTTTCTAGGCATACTCTTTGCCGGCGGTGGCACCGTCATCCTCTGGATCGGGGTCGCGATAGCCATTGGAGCGGCTCGAATCTCCGGAAGGCTGATTGTAAAGGTTGTCAACACCCTGATTGACGCGAGAACGGTCGGGATGAAAGAACAGGGGATCGGAATCCGTGGACTTGTGCAGAGCGCTGCATTCAGAGGAGCAGTCATCTCATCACTCATCCTGATAACAACCTCATTCCTGATCAATCAAAGCTTCCTCTACCTCTCCTGTTGTGCACTCCTGATGATAATCGCCTACCCCTTCGTCAGGAGATTTACCTCAACAGGAAACTTTTTTCGGAGCTTCCTCATGGGACTGATACCGGCGGGAGGCTCCCTCGCTGTGAAAGATGAATTAAACAGCGTGCCGCTTATTCTTGGCTTTGCTACCATGATGTGGTTTGCGGGCATTGACATAATTCACATCAGCAAGAACAGTACCGCTACCGGTCAGGAAGGGGATTCTTCTTTCGCAACTCGCATGGGTGAAGAGAAGGCACTCATCATATCACTAATAACCTATCTCTTCTCTCTGAGCGCATTTATCGCTGCAGGGATTTTTGTCAGAATGAATATCGCTTACTGGGTTTCGCTGGCGTGCGTCGCCCTCATCTTTGCACGGCAACAGCTCCTCAGTCGCAAGGAGGATTACGAAGCAGTCAGCAAAGAGATCATGCAGATAAACTCATACGTGGTGCCCGTCCTCTTTATGGGGACAGTCATTGATGTATTTATGAGATAGCCATGTCCTTTCACGTCGGGAGGTGTATCTTTCGCTTCTCCTCATCAGGATTCTCCCGGTAGAGGATGCTGACATTGCCGATTGTTCCGACGACGATGCTTCCCGTTCTTTCGGCGATGAGCCCAGAAAGCTCTCGCTTCTCATCTTTATAGTCGACGAACTTGACCTTGATAAGCTCATGGTCATCGAGCGCTCTCTCAATCGATTGCATGACCGATTCGGCGAGCCGCCGCTTCCCAATCTGTATCACCGGTTTTAACCCGTGCGCCAGCTTCTTGAGATATCGTGCCTGATCATAGTTAAGCTTTCGCATCTCCTACCCCTCCATTCCGGCATGGCGAAATTACTGAGAACTCATTCTGTCAGGGCGACCGGCACACTGCAGAATTATCAGCATGGTAAAGTGCATATCTGAGCAGCTCCCCGAATAATCGATACAGAATAAGTATCCCGACACTTCCTGTGAAAAAAATTGAAAAACTGAAAACCGATGTAAGCAGATACCACTGTCTCCCGAAGGGTGATGACCCGGTGAGCGAACACCGTCGAGCCATCCAAGTCACAACGCCGGCAACGCAACCGGAAAGCCCCCTGAAAAAAAAGGGAGCGTCAGAGGAATCCCCAGAACCGCCTCCTCCCCCCGCAGGATGCTGAATGGACAGCGATGATGCAAATGGTCAGAGCTGTTCGGGCTGATAAAGGAAAGCATGGCAGCGAAGCAGAAGAAAAAGTACAGCGGTGAGAGTATTCCGTCGATACCAGTTCCGGCAGTGCTTTTCTTTACGAGTGCGATAATACCGATCACATTCGTTGTCACCGACTATCCTATATCGATCATATGATAGTTTTAGAAATTATCAAGAAATAAAATACGGCACATTAATAAGTATTATGAAAAAAAATGTTTTATCGTTTCTCGTAATGATGATTATAAGTTATGTCATTGCGAGCGAAGCGAAGCAATCTCTGTTAATGTAACCGAAATTGTAATCAATTGGGATTGCTTCGTCGCCAGTGGCTCCTCGCAATGACATTTGAAGAGAAACCATATTTTCATCCCATCAGAAAAAATCATTGACAGGGCAATTAACTGTTTTAAATAGTATAGTACTAATTAAAACTATTCTTTTGCATTCCTTATGCCAGCAGGAGATACCGTCATGAAGCTCGAACGGGAAGGCGCCTTTCTCATTGCACAGATACATCAACTGGGGGGGAGAATATTCTCCGGCCTCCTCAGAGAACATCGGCTCAACGAGATCTCACCCGCTCAGGGGAGAATCCTCTTCGTCCTCTGGCAGGAGGACAATATCTCCATACAGGAGCTCGCCGAGAAAACATCGCTGAGCAAATCGACCCTGACCATTATGCTGGATCGGCTCGAGGAGTCCGGCCATATTGTTCGTGTCCCCTCACGCGGGGACCGGCGAAAGATTCTCATACGGCTCACCGAGAAGAACCGGGCGCTTCAGAACAGCTACGTGAAGGTCTCAAAGGCGATGATTGAGATATGTTATGCGGGATTCAACTCACGGGAAATTGATGCATTTGAGAAAAATCTCAGGAAGATACTGGGCAATCTCAAAGCATGCGAAAAGAACATGAAGGACACTGCTTGATAAAATATGCACGCCTGCACATCACCTCAATGAAGGGGAAGGTAATATGAAAGAATACATTGCCATTGATGTCTGGATGCAACATCCGACAGTGCAATTCATCAATCATCCGATGTTCGAATCACTCCGCCGATGGATGGGTATCGAACAAGTCACCGACGAGATTCCCCTTGAAGTAACAATCGAGTCGATGGACGAAGCCGGCGTGGAGAAGGGGCTCATCTGCGCATGGTGGGGGCCGGGAGGAGCGCTCATCTCGAACGACGAGGTCGCCTCACTGGTCAGGCAATTCCCTGACCGCCTCATCGGAATCGCTTCGGTCGACCTGTACCGGCCGATGGAGGGGATACGCGAGCTCAGGCGATGCGTTCGCGAGATGGGTTTCAAAGGGCTCAGAATAGTACAGTGGTACTGGAATCTCCCCCCCGATGACCGCCGCTACTATCCCCTCTACGCCGAGTGCATCGAGCTGGGAATCCCGGTCTGCCTTCAGGTGGGGCACACCGGCCCGCTCTGCCCCTCCGAGCCGGGCAGGCCCATTCCCTACATCGACGTGATCGCCCTCGAGTTCCCCGAGCTGATGATCCTGGGAGGGCACATCGGCTATCCCTGGACCGTTGAGATGATTGCCGTTGCGACGAAACACACGAACGTGTATATCGACACCTCCGCTTATGTTGCAAAGCGATTCCCGGCCGAGCTGGTAGACTACATGAAGGGGAACGGCAAGAAGAAGGTTCTCTTTGGCACCAATTACCCGATGCTCACCGCTGCCAGATGCCTCAGGGATCTCGACTCACTGGGGCTCGATGACGAACCCAGGAGGCTCTTTCTCCGCGATAATGCGAGAAGGATTTTTAAGATCGATTAATCCCGACTGAAGAAGAGAGGTGTTAACAGGGTGATAATCAGCGCGAGCAGACGAACCGACATACCGGCTTTTTACAGCGAGTGGCTCTTAAACAGGCTGAAGGAGGGATATGTGCTCGTCCGCAATCCGATAAACCGCCTCGTGAGCAGAATCGCCCTGGAGCATGAGCTCATCGACTGCATGGTCTTCTGGACCAAGAATCCCCTGAACATGTTACAGGCGCTTGATACAGTCGACGCATTCGGAATACCCTACTACTTTTTATTCACCGTCAATCCTTACGGAAGGGAGATCGAAGTTCACCTCCCCCCCGTGACCGAAATTATTGACACCTTCCTGAAGCTCGCCAACCGGGTCGGGAAGGAGCGCGTCATCTGGAGATACGATCCCATACTCCTGAGCAGAAGCATCGATCCCGCCTATCATTACGAGCGCTTTGAAGAAATCGCAGAGCGGTTGCGGGGATACACCGGGAAATGCATCATAAGCTTTCTCACCCTTTATAAGAAATGCAGGCGAAATCTCAGCGGACTCGGCATAATCGAGCCGGATGATACAACGAAGAAGAGCATTGCGCAATCACTGCAGACAATCGCACAACACAACAATATTGACCTCGCGATCTGCTCCGATGAGACCCTCGCAGACATCATACCCCCCGGCAAATGCATCGACGATGCGCTCATCTCCCGCATCACCGGCAGGCCCTTTATCGGGAAAAAGGACAAATCGCAGCGGCCCGCCTGCCGCTGCGTGGAAAGCATCGACATCGGCGCCTACAACACCTGCCTTCACGGCTGCCGGTACTGCTACGCAAACTTCGACCGGAAAAGCGTCGAGCGGAACTATGCCCGCTATGATCCGGAATCGCCCCTTCTCTGCGATACTGTCCGCGGCGACGAGCGTATTGTTGAGCGGAAAGTGAAGTAGGTACGAGTGGCAGGTGACCGGTAGCGAGTGAGCAGATATGATCATCAGTTAGCAGTGAGAAAATACCGGTGAGGGGCGGTATATTATATTTTAAAGAAATTTACAATTTCATTCAAATTCTCAGCAACTCCATATATTTCTTCCGAAACGGTACTGAGTTCCTCTGAAAAGGCTGCATTGTCCTGACTTAAATTAGTGATATTGGAAACAGCATTTATTATTTCATGAGATGCCTGATTCTGCTCATGTATAGAAACTTTGATTTCATTTGAAAGATTTTTAACGCTCTCAACTTCTGTATTGACGAGTTTCATTGCCTCAACTTGTTTCTCTCTCTGACTGAGTAAATTGGTCATTTTCGTATTTATGGACGTTACTCCATTAATTATATCACTTATGACATCAATTGAACCGACAACACTATCCTGCCCCCGGTGAATCTCCGTATCATTTGAAGCAATGAGATTCTCTATATCCTTTATACTTGAAGCAGTCTGATCTGCAAGCTTTGATATTTCATCAGCAACAACGGCAAAGCCTCTCCCATAATCACCTGCCCGGGCAGCTTCAATCGCCGCATTGAGAGAAAGCAGGTTTATCTGATCCGAAATATCATTGATAATGCCAACAATGGCATTAATTTCACCTGAGCTTTCAATAATCCGATCCATGCTCAGCTTCATGCTCTTTAAGTAATCCTCACCGGTTCCCGCCTTCTGAGCAATTTCTGATGATGTATCTGCGGTGCTTGCCAATACGGTATTTATTTCATCAATTGCAGTATTGAGTTTACGCATCGAATCACTTAACAATTCCATGCTTTCATACTGTTTCATGGAATTATTAACAATACTCTCGAGACCTGAATTTTTTTCCTCAATCGCAGAGGTTATCTCTTCTGCAGCCGCTGCCTGATTTTGGACATTACTGGTGAAAGTAACTGATTTATTTGACAGCTCAGACGTTTCATTTGTGAGTTGATTTGACATACCGACGATTTTTGAAATGATGTTTTTTATTTCATTGATAAAATCAGCAATTACAAAAACAAATTTACCTATCTCGTCTTTACTCTCTACTGCAATATCGACTGACAGGTCACCCGATTTAATTAAAGATCCGATCGCTTCCACATGACTGAGCGGTTTTTTAATGATGTAATACGTTGTAATCAGCGATATGGCTGTTGCTATTAATATGAACATTATGGAAATGAAAATCATCGAAATAATCAGCTGACGCAACGGTGCAGCCAGAAAATCATCTTCGAAAGAAGACGCAACCAGAATAAGATCTGCTTCTCTAATATATCTGAAAGCAGCTATTTTGTAGGTGTGCGTTTCCGGAGACAGGTATCTGTGAAATCCGCTCTTATGTTCAACTATATATTTTATATGTGGTCTGTTTATCCAGTTTTCCCCTTCGACCTTTTTATGAACCAGCATGTTGCCCGCACGGTCGACTATGAAAAGAAAACCTGTTTTCCCAATAACGATCTTCTCATTAAAAATTTCACGCACTCTCTCGAGCGTCTCTTCCCTGCTGGCTCCACTATTGAGCTGTAATGCTATATTCGTTTCGTAACATTTAACAATATCTTGAACATTTTCTTTTATGTTATCCCTGATGGAGCTCTTTAAATTTATAAACAGAATAGTACCCGATATCGCAAGAGAGATAATTATGGAGGGGATGATGACCATTAATACGATTTTTTTTGAAACTGTCATAAGTGCTCCTTGTTTTATGATTATTTACAGTGAATCCCTTTACCGTATATCAAAGCAACACAAAGGGACTTCTAAAAGCTATTAATATGATGTTCCTTGGCCGGCTTTTGTTCGCATATCCTGTGCACACCGACATGCGCAACATCGTGTCGCTGTGGGCTCGATGTTTGATAAAACCAGCACGTGCAATTGAGGATCAATGTAAATACCGGTTTTTAGAGGCCTCCATAATCCATTCTCTCATATGCCCGTTTCCATTACAGGTTATCTCGGAGCTGCATTATACCTGTGCGCAGAACAAAAAGGAGAAAGTATTGAGCAATAATTTCTCTTCTCACATTGCATAAAACGCTCAATTTGTCAATAATTATTTAGTCAATAAATGTCACAATATGTCTAATGCATACGGTATCGTAATACAATACATACCCGCTCCCTCCGCGCACCATTATCAACCATCCCACCCGAATGCAACAGAGAGGATTCAAGCCAATCCCCGGTCTTCCTCGAACCGGTGCTACACTCTTCGCGTAATTGGATACAAAGCCCTGAACCTCACGATGCGCAATTTCACATGGAATAATGCTTTCCGAACCGTGAGGAATTAGGAAAGTTATGGAAGATCCGGAATAAATCTACGGTGCTTTTCCCGACGGAGTATCTGCTTGGGAAGGTAACATTGAATACGCATTGGGACGCTATCATTTTGAGGACTGTAAAAATTTAAACTGTATCAATATGAGGTCAATTGATTGGCGCTTTCCCCACAGCTCGTTATCTGCAGTTAAGACATTTCTACGACCTTTTTTCTGCACAATTTATTATTCATATACTTTCAAGGGTTTTCGGCTGACAAGCCTTCGATACTCTATTTTCGCATAGCCCAATAAAAGCCCGCACACCACTATCCGATGTGGTGGTAAATTAATAAGTTTACGCAGCTTTCTGGAATATGGCATGGAATTCCTGAGCGCTCCAAAATAACACGATTGCAATCCAAGAATTTCAGCCGACAGGAGCGTCTGATATGATAAAATCGAAGCGTCTATTTCACTCTCCTTCACACGGTTGTCCGTGATGAAGAGCAGCGCAAGAGGCGCATTACGGGTGGAAGGGTCCACTCTCAATTCGATCATCCGTTTCCAGAGACGCATCTGCCTCCACTGAAGGTTCAGCACATCGGAAATCCAACGGGTGAATTTCAAATATTTATTCAATCGCAGTATTAGTGAATTCATTTCATCACGTATCCTTTTTAGATTCTCTGCTTCAATTATCAGAATTTCTGTCGCCTGCCGGTTATGCCCGGTTGGAGTATATCGCGTCGATTCATCCAATATTTTCTCTATTAATTCTCGCCGAACCTTTCTATTTGAAAAATTCCGTATGCTGCGCCTTTGACGGGTTAATGCGATAAACTGATTCCATTCTACGTTTGGCGCGGTATCTATTTCCGGAAAGTCTTCCAATACAAGATGGCTATTTGCAATAGCATCTTTTGGACATACAGCAATGCACTGTCCACAGCGAATACATACTGACGGATCGGTAATTATCGGTTTCTTTGATGGTGAAGGGCCAATTTCATATGATAATACCCCCATGGGACAAACTTCAACACATTTACCACAGGCAATACATTGATCGCTGATTTGCATCTCTATTCCCGGATCCTCTCCATTATTTTTCTGTCGCATAATTCGTTCCTCTCTTTATAGTTTCACATCATGCATCATCCTTTGAAAGCGCGCTGTTCGGGCAGGCCTGTAGGCATGCAGGATCGGCATACTGAACACGGAAAACCGGCAAATCCAGTCCGGTCATTTCATCACGAGAACAGCACCTGCCCCGAGTCCTTCAGCCACATCTTCAAGATCGAAATTAGAGAAGCATCGTTCCCACGGGCACAAAGTGCAGCCAATCCCGTATCTGCATCTTCCTCGCATCATTGATGATGCTCTGCACGTATAAGTAGAAGAGCGGCCCCAGCGAGTATCCCACCGGCAACTGCATGAACAGTATATGGGGCATATCGAATATCATTCTCGATTCGAAGAGATATGCAAAGAACTGCATATAACCGGCAAAGAGCAGGAGAATTGATACCACGGCATTTCGGAATTTCAAAGGGCGCATCAGAAGGCTGAGTACCATCAGAACGGCGACTCCGGAGGAGAAGAGGACGATGAAATCATACAGATTCACTGGTTATACTTTTCCAGAGTGGATGAACAGAGAAAAAAATGACCCCGCAGCATGCTGCCGGTTGTATCGCAGTCGATGCAAGCGGCAACGGAGTATTCTGTTACATGGTGAGCCCGCATCGCAGGTGTCCCCCTCTGCTGTTTATAGCAGCATGGACTACATTCCGGGGCTCGTCTCGAGGCATAATGCCTTATCATAAACACGAATACAGTAAAAGTCAATCACAGTTTGGAAAGGGAATCGTCACTGTAATTTCAAGCTCCCCGGCGACGTATCGCGCGACATTCACATTGAGCCGGTACGGCTGACGGGCAGAATGCACGCAGAGCGCATTGTACGGTGGGATTGCTGTACTCTATATTTCGTCGATATCCAGTTCCTTCATACACCGTTCAATATAATCGTCATCGATATCATCGCCGAAGTATTTATATATGGTGGCAATATCGAGCATATCCTGCGGACGATGAGCGCATTTTTTTAGAATGATAAGGTCTTCCGGCGTGACAACCTTGAGTCTCAGTCCGAAAAAATCGAGCTCCATGGCCCGTTCAATTGCATTCCGGTGAAACGGGGTTTCAGCAAGCATAAAATCAAGAATAATTTCACGACTGTTTTGAACGCTTACGGCTCTCCATATTGTCACCGCTTGAAATCTTAGAGGTTCGCTGTGAACAATCAGGGTGTCAAAGTATTTCTCCAGCAGTGGAAAAAAGCTTTTCGTTTCTTCCTCCTTCAGCATGATGATCATATCGATATCCACCGTGGCCCGCGGTTCGACAAGAGCACTGAAAGCAAGCCCTCCCGCGAGGGCATGGTCAACACCTATTTCCTGCAGCGCTCTCAGGATAATGCGCAGATGGTCAATCAGTGATTCACTGATTCCCACTTTTTCTCCTTCATGAGAACTATTTCCGAGAAAACCATTCTGGTCAGCTCTTCATCATCATCAATTCCACGCTTCCGTTTCAGGACCGATTTTCTCAGCTCAAGGCAGAGTGCTGTTATCTCTGCCCAGGCCATGATATTTTTGAAACAGTGCTCTCTGTCGGCAATTCGTTTTTTCATGAAGGTGACCATTGAAGAGAGAATGATCTGTTGTGATACAAGGATATATTGAAACTCATTATATTGAAGCTGTTCACCGGTGTCAAATAATTTAAGGGAGAGTATGGATCTGAACAAGCACGGCGTATCGATGATATACGGCAGTATCAAGTCGAGAAATGGTATGAATATGAGAGATACTCAAAATGCAAGAACAGTCTCCCTAATTCCAAGCTCCCCGGCGACGTATCGCGCGACATTCACATTGAGCCGGTCCGGCTAAAGGGCATCCCAGCCGAGAACAATAACGTATCTCTGTACCAGGGAGTAGGTGCTTCGGGGGAGTTACCGCATGCCCATATCTTTCGCGTCAAATCTTCTAACATCACTTTGAATCCATACAACAGGTTCGCATCAAGCAGGAGCATCATTTAACGAGCATGATAAATAGCACTCCTGCAAACTATCCCTGGTTTTTACGAGGTCGCCGAATACTCATCTCTCCTTGCCGGATATTTCGGAGCTGACGAGCAATCGAATGCCGCTTCCGATATATCCCCCCAGGGCACCGAGAATGCCGCCGAGGATGACAACAATCACGGCAATCACAAGCCCCTTTCCGGTGCCACCGATAACTATCCCGCCAACCTGCTCGAGAAGGGTCCATCTGCCCTGTACCAGAATATAGAGCAGCCACGCAAGGGAGACACCCCCAGAGCCGCGCTCAGCGCCCCCCAGCGCATCTTCCGGGTAAACCAGCCGCCGGCGACACCGGCGAGGAGAACCAGATACCAGAAGGGAGTCAGCGCAAAAAGGAGCGCGAGAAGAAAGCTCACTCCACCGGGCATCCACCGAGCATATCGTTGCAGTACTGCAGTCACTTTCATCACCTTGCCCCCTTTCTGAAGACAATAACCGACGTCACCGATTTACACTCCTGCAGGAAGCGCTCCGGCGTCGCCGCCGTGAAATGCTCGGTGTGATAGGCATCGCTCGTGAAGAGGTCGAACTGATTATAGGGGGAACCGAGCGTTGTGAGACCGCTCACTCCTCCGGGAAGAACCGAGCGACAGTTGCGCAGATCGCCGAAGTCGACCACCATGCGATGATGAGCGCCATGGGTCACATGCGCGGGCTTGAATTCGCCCTCCTGCAACAGGGTATTGTGCGGCGCCGTAACCGTATTGGAGGAGCCGTTAATCGGCACCGGGCCGTAGGCGAGCGCTTTAAGCTCTGTCATATGCACGAATTGGAGTTGATGGATCTTCCCCCATTTCCACTGTGATATATCATCAGTTTTGAAATAGCCCTTGAGAGCAGCGAGCGCCTTTTCAAGTGAGCGGAGTATGATATCGCGGGCCCCTTCAACCTCGGGAGTGCTGACATCATCGAACCAGTGCGAACCGGGATCGGTGCGAACGAGCTTCTCCAAAATGGGATCCAGCGGATAGAGGCGATCACCCAGCCCGAGCATCTTCCACTCATCACGGAAGGTGTTCTCGGAAAAATACTCCACCCAGGCCTTGAATATGCTCGGTGCAACTGCTTCCTTATCCATTCTGAAATCCCAGTCAGAGAGGATCTCAAAAGTCTGCTCCTCGAGGGGCGTCCGCTCCTTTTTTGCTACCAGCGCTTTCAGAATGTGTGGAATGAAATCCTCTGCCCTGATGCTCTTCGTATCCGCCTGCAGCTTCATCATCTCCGCTGCTGTGAAATCACGCCGCGAGGAGAGCACCTCGTTGATACGCCGTGCGCGGTATCCCTCGCGATAGCGGAACTGACCGGCATGCTTCTTAAAGTACTGCGGACCCGCTGCGATCTGATTGGCGCCGACCACATATCCCTCGCGAGGATTCTTTGTATGAGGAAGTTCATCGAATGACACCATGCCGATCCACTCCCCCTCACCTCTTGAGCCGTTATAGGGGAGAAAGCCATTCCCGAGATGCCAGGAGGGAAGGTTTCTGTTGTCCCGTATCGGAAAGCCCCCCATGGAATGAACGTAGACATTTCCTTCCACGTCCGCATAGGTGACATGATTCGGGGGAGCCTCGAAATTCCTGAGCGCTTCTCGAAATTCTCTCAGATTTCGCGCTTCGCTCATCCCCAGGAGGGAGGTCCCCAGCTCGAACACCTTCGGCGAGGTATGTGAGAGCCATCGGGCGGCGATTATCATGTCCTTGTACGCCGCGGGGAGGTTTTTAAGCCCTGCGGGTTTGTCTTTGGCCAGATCGGAGAACACTGGGCCATGCACCGTACGCCTGATGGTATGCTGAACCGGCTCCTGCCCCTTGACCTTGATATCAACGGTAATCGGCTCCTCATAGGCCTTCGGCTCCCCCCGGTAGAGATAGTGGTTCTCATCAACCTTCTCGTAATAGTACCAGTCGATCTGATCCCAGTAGCAGACGGTAAGACCATAGGTGAGATACTGATTATGGCCATCAACGGGAGTGCCGGCCCCGCCCGCCACATAGTAGCCGTAGAAGTTCAGGCCGCTTTTCATATTCACCAGATGGGTTTCGTAGTAGATGTTCGGAATCT
>Ga0180433_10002490_pt1 | contig 28355 bp, 61 predicted proteins | sample SS_ome_8_FD_132980 | JGI IMG/M metagenome (GOLD analysis project Ga0180433, IMG submission 132980) | Hypersaline lake sediment archaeal communities from the Salton Sea, California, USA - SS_1_D_1 metaG | ecosystem: Environmental > Aquatic > Non-marine Saline and Alkaline > Hypersaline >... | reverse complement strand
TCATGAACTCACCTCTTAGTTTTCTGGTTCTTGCATTCGACTCATTGCAAGATTGATCGCAAAGGTGATCTTCCCGTGAAGAGCCACTGAATTGGCCAAGCGGTCTTCATGTATTGGATTATATTTAATTGCTTCTTGTGTCTTCTTCAATTTGCGGATATGCTTTTCCAGAAGAGCAAGGAGGAGTCTCAAATCTCTAAGACTCAAGGCCATGTCACTCATCTGACTTACCATGAGAATAAAACTTGGTCAACTCAGCGCTTGCTGATGCCTCATCCATCATGGCCCCTAACTTCAAAGCCTTTGCATCTTTCTTTTCCTGGGCAGTTGGTTTCTTGGTCTTTGATTTCTTACGGCCTTTCTTCTTAGGCGCGTTCTTCCTAAAGGTCGAACATTTCTCAGGGATCACAAAGGCCTCAAACATTTTGCCTTTACCTGAAACAGGCTGATTGTTGATTGCCCAAACAAGACTAGTATTGTTAAAACCCAAAGGCACTGCAGGACCATGATAGGTCGCGAAGATCTCATCCTCGTACATGCCCCAGCATTTTCCACACTGGCACTTACGTTTCTTGTCGATCAGGCGCACTACATCCTGACACTCAAGACAGATGAACAACTTCACTTTAGTACCCTCTCACCTCAACCAGAAACTTAGCCAAGAGTTCTTTGAACACTTCTAGATCTTCTGGGTTTCCTTCAACATCCGGATCTTCCATTAGATCTGTAACTGCAACTTCCACTGCGGCATTGAACTCTTCATCTGTAAAACTATGTGTGTTCGCCATCACAGATTTACACTTGCGCAGCTCACCCAAAAATTCTTCTTTGACCTTCTCGCTGACTGCCATTCGATGTCCTTTCTAAAGTACCCAAACATCCTCTCCTTCGTCTTACCTATTATACATGGATAGTGTCAGTGTCCTTTACACCGGCACAAAAATAAATGCACTATTACTTAAAGAGTGCGATTGCCTTTTTTACGTGTTCGTCTTGAAGCCCTTTCTCAAACGTTGTCTGGATAAGTCTGGGCATTAAATGCACCATATCACTATCATCATCCAGGATCACAATTTGCTCTGCTGTGATATTATGCTCATCCATATATTCCTGGATCTGTTCTCCTCGATCCCTACCTCGACCATAAATAGATGTGCGGCCGATAAGTTGGAACTCAGCATTATTTTCATCTAACTTGTCCTGTACCATCTTAAGACCATTGAAACGCCAAATAGATGACAGGACAACTTTGCATCCTAGTTCTTTTACAATGCGGTTTAAGCGGGCAACTAACTTTGGACAAATAACATGAATCTGAGATTTACCTTTGTACTGTTCTTTATAAGCCTCTCGACTATTAAGAACACCATCGATGTCCAAAAATAAATATGTCTCAAGCATTATTTGTTTTCCAGCAGGATGCGAATAACATCGGATGCATCATAGAGGCCTAACTTGTTGGCAATAGCCTGAAGATGCCTCAGTTGCTCATCTGTCGCATACTGGACTTGCCCGAGCTGAGGCAGATCCTCAATGACCTTCAAGATCACTGGATCATTCTTTTTAGATGGGCACATAGCCAGGATCCTCTTTTCTTATTATACGAAAGAGCTAGTTAAGTGTTTACGTGGACTTAATAAACTCCTCTAGCACTTCAAGTGCTACAAGATATTCACAGCGATAACAGATCAAACCCTGATCGAGCACTTTAGAACATGTGCACGGATCCGAGCCGATGTATTGCTTGAGACGGGTAATCCACCCGCAAGCCGTTTGTTTATTAAGCGGGCCGATGAGTTCTTTTGCCTTCTGACGAAGACGCCTTTGCTCGGCTTTGTCGATTTCCATTAGTAGACCTCAACATAACCCATCGCCGTGGCGAGCAGATGATTATAGTCTCCGCTCGTGGCCTCTTTCATGAACTTTTCGGCCTCTTCCTTCAGGCCGGCTTTGCGAAGCGCCGCCTTGACCTTTCCCAGAATGTAGAAGGCATTGCCATCCTCACCGATGAGTTTGACTCGCGGCTTGGTTTTGGTCTTCACGGGCTTCACCTCTTCTTTCTTGGCCTTCACAAGCTCTTCACCCTTCAGGAACTTTTCGGCCTCTTCCATGAACTCTTTGTTGATCGCATAATATTGATCGTCCAGCTCTTCGGCAATTGCGATCCCTTCAGGTGAGTCAACGGTTTCTGTCCATCTCTCATAACCATCATCACAATAGCCACACTCTTCGTAGGAGCCACCGTCTTCCTCGTCATCCTCATCTTCAACCCACACCTCACCGTTTCCATGGCAGTTACAACACATCTCCTCATGCTCGTCGTCGATCTGCTCCCAATAGCTCCCGAAGCATCCTCTATCTTCGCCCCCATCACAATCAAGATGCGGACGAATCCTTGCGAGCATGCTGTGCACTTTCAGTGCAAGCTCTGTGCCCATCTCTTCGAGGACTTCCATGACCTCGGAGCACTCACAAGCGTAGCCGTTGAACACCCACTGGCTGAATCCTCCGTTCTCAACCTGATAGTTGAGATTGCCCAGCAGGACGGCTTTGAGCTGATCTTTCGGAAGAGCCGCATGGAACTCTGAAGTGCTCTTGCCTTCAAGATCTCCACCCTTCTGCCACCTGTCATAGGCGAGATTCATAAGATGCTGATGATAACTTTTTCCTTCGGACATGCTTAAAACCTCCAAACTTCTTTTTCTTTTTATACGAAGTCTAGAGTCAAATGTTTACAACAATTAATTCATCTCCTCATTGAGGAAGCCATTCCAGTAATCGTAGACAGGTTGAGGAAGAGCACTCCCAGCAACCTCTGTTGAAATCTGCCGAATGAACTCATCCTGACCAAGATGCTCTGTGCCTAACCTATAGGCATCTGGCGCATGCCGAGCCTCAACCTCAACAACTCTGGCTGATTTATCCACTTCATCAAGAGTCGTGATCTCAAGGTAATAGGTCTTATTCATTTTTTGCGTCCTCTGACACAGTGAAACAAGTACAGCGCTCACCCAGGAACTTATAAAATTCCTGGTCGCGTGATCCTTCTTTGGGTTCAATGTAGGCATTGCCCACCTGCAGGAAAACTCCTGCCGCTTCGCGAACTGTACAAAGACTGAACATCTTGCACTGATAACAACTCTTATCCATGATTGATCATCTCCAGGAATTCTTCAGGACTCAGCAGCACGACACCAAGATCGAGTGCCTTCTTAAGCTTATTCGTAAGCTTGTCCTTGTTCTTCACGATAAGGTAATCAAGACCTTTACTCACACCGCTTGCAACCTTACCACCATTTGCGTAGACCATATCTGCAATCGGCTGATCATTGATCTTACGAAGACCTGTCATACAGAACTTTTTCCCGTCAAGGGCATTGCTCGTAGCGGCAACTTCTTCCTCTACCTCCTTGATACTCACCTGCTCAAGAAGAGCAACGATCAAAGGCATCTTCTCATCAAGACCAGTCCAAATTGCTTCTGCTGTCTGACCGATACCAGGCACCTCAGCGAAATGATAAGGCGTCGCCTCAAGAACGGCCTTAAGTGTTCTAAACTTGTCCTGAAGCCGTTTGCCATTCTTACGTCCGAGGTGATCAATGTGAAGGCCTGCCAGGAACTTACCCAATTCAACTTCCTTGGCCTTCTCAAGCTCTTCCTTCAACTTCTCCGCAATCCTTGTGGAATTAACGGCTGCGGCAAGCTCCTCCTGCGTGCACGAATAAAGTTTGTCAGGAGTGTTGATCCCTGCCGCAACGATATCGCGCATCCTTGTACGACCGAAGCCGAGCAACTTGTGTACCTTTATCCACTTCATCATCGTGCCAAACACGCGTCCTTCACAACTCTCATTCGGACAAGTTAGATGAGCGCCTTCCTTAACCAATTCGGCTTCGCACTTCGGACAATGCGTAGGCATCATCGTTCCAATGTCCGAATCACCTTTGGCAATAAGGCTGATCACTTTCGGAATCACATCGTTCGCCCGAATGATAAAAACCTTATCACCAACTTCAATATTGTGCTCAGCAATGAAGTCTGGATTGTGCAGTGTGGCACGACGAATCTTAGCACCCGCCAATTCGATCATCTCAATATTGGCGACCGGACAAACACGCCCGGACAAGCCAAGATTCCATTCGATGTTAAGAATGGTCGTCTGCGCACCTTCTGCTTCGAACTTAATCGCGACTGATCCGTTCGGATGATGGCTTGTAAAGCCCATTGCTTTCTGTTCGGCAATGTCACAGATGCGAGCAATCATCCCATCAAGGAGATATGGCACAGCATTGCGATCGAATTGCTCGAAGAAATCCCAAACTTGATCAGCATCCATATACCACGTATCGACATAATTAAGTCCAAGTTCCTTAACGAACTTTTCCATGTCCTCTTCAGTTTGAATGTCTCCATTTGTCTCAGGAGAAACAACCTCAAAAGGAATGACCTTAAGATACTTGACAAGGCCATTCTTATCCTTCTGATCCTTCATCACATTGACCGAATTCCTCGGATTCATATACCCTAGAGGAACGAAGTGTTCATCGAAAGCAGTAAAAGGTAGAACGATCTCTCCTCGAATATCTCCAGTGAAGGGCCTGTCAAGTTTTGTTTTCACGCCCTGCATCTTAAGAACGTTAGGCGTAATGTCATCACCTTCAAAGCCATCACCTCTTGTGACAGCATACTGAAGATCTCCATCAGCATAGGTAAGGACAACTGTAGCCCCATCGATCTTATGGCTTAGAGCAACTTTCTTGGACTGCATCTTCTTTGCCCAATGCTCCCACTCTTCTTTTGTGTTCACTTTATCCTGCGAGAGCATCGTAGTCGTGTGCGTTCTTTTCTCCCAGGCACTGTCAGTTGCAGGTGCACCAACCACCTTCAGGAAAGGATGGTCAGGAGCCTGCTCAATGAGCTGATCACGAAGAGCATCGAATTCAGCATCGGACATAATGGCTTCGCCATTATAATAGGCCGCCGATGCCTCTTCCAATCTCTTGACTAGTTCCTCGGTAGTCATGCTCTCTCCTTTTTCTTTTATACGAAAGGAGATGAGAGTTGTTTACAAATTTATGAAGCGTACTTGTCTACAAGAAACCAAACAAAACCACCAACAAGCCCGAGGAAGGAAATGCCGGTGAGCATACCAAGTACTCCGTGCAAAATGAAATTGATTCTGGGCATTTCAAAAGATCTCTCAGATCTGCCCATCAGCATAAAGAAATTCACAAAAAGAACAATTAGGAAAACTCCGAAAAGGATTCCTGAAATGGCCATCAGAACTCCTGGCGTCATTTTATTCCTCCTGTGCTAGATCATAAACTTCACTGGGTAGGTTCTGACCAGCAATCCCAGCTGTCCAACATTTATGTTCGAGTGAATCATTTGTGAACGGGTTCAAAACACCTTCGAGCAAAGACTTGGGTTCATAGACCTCTCTAAGTCTTTGTGCCGCTTCATAAACCCCAAGATATCGAATGACCTTATCCGAAAGCTCAGGGACCACTTCAAAACCTACTGGATAATTACCCACAGCAAGCCAAAGCTCTTCTACCTTATCCTTAGGATAGAACTGAGTTTCCCACCAATAAAGTCGTGGAGTACCTTCAGAGTCATAATAAGTGTTCTTGCCGAACTCTTTGTTGGTCTCTTCGAACATCGAAAAGTCGAGCTCAAGTCTAGCCGAAGCACTCCCATCCGAATGGTCATCAAAGCTTACGCTCTTGACAACTGCCCGCATGCCTGGATCAAAGCCCACTTCGAAAGACTCGATCACCTCAGTAAAGCGGACAACTTTACCTTTGAGGGCCTCAAAATCTGACTTGTACATTTTAGACCTCGGATGAAACCTTTTCACGCATCTGGTTAAAAGCCTCTTCGTCTTCTGTGTAAAGCCACATCAGTTCACCATAAGGCAGGAACTCAGGTCGCCCATCAAGCTCTCTGCTTTGGAGAAGATCCATCGGTGCACCGCCCCGAACTGCCATCTTCTCCTCGTAGAACTTAAAGAACTTGACCTTTTCCTCTTCGGTGATCTTCTCAAGAGGTTTACGCTTTGCCAAAAGGTTCTGATAATATTCCAACTTCTCTTGATCTTCCGGATACCAAAAAGCGCCCTTCGCCCGCTTCTTTTGGTGCTTCAGCCTCTCAATCCTCTTCAGGAGATGATTTTCAAAGGTCCTCGGAATGTTGAGAGTGATTTGAACACGATAAGAATTACCGCTTGCCGTCACACCCAAATGCCTGTAGACTTCAACAGTATTGCCGAACTGGTCTTCATAATGCGTGCCATTGTTAAAATGGCTCCCATCAGGTGAATGACTTGAATTGACTTTCTTTTGTTCGAAGCCTGCCGCCGCAAGACGTTCTCGCCACAGCTTCATCATCTTGTCAGGATGACCACCGCGCTTTTCATAGGAAAGCTCGTTATGGCCAAGGGCCTTCTTCATCATCCTCTCACGCTGAAGGACATTGGCTTTGACCCACTTGGCAGGATCGATAGGAACTCTCTTAGGCATGTTGCCTCCTTTTGTTTATTATACGAAGAAGGCAATGATTTGTTTACAGGTTAATAATAATGCCGGTCATCATAAGGAAAGTGGATTGGATTACCATAGTAGTCTAACATTTGATTTGATCGCTCTTCAGAGCGCTGCTCAAAACCATTTACATTGGGCGCAAAACTACTTGAATACACTTTGGTTCCGCTGTAATTTGCGAAAAGCGAAAGTGACCATACAGTATAACCAGTAGCTCGATTGATCGTTCCTAATACTCTCCAACCTGTCCATTTGACTTCTGGATCTGCCTTGAGAATAGCTTTAATGAACTCTAGCACTTTCTCCGCTTTTGCTGTGCGGACGAAAGTATCAAAAGCCGTCTCACCACCGCCAGTGAGTTCTTTGAAACAACGTGTGGCATGTTCAAAATCCCACATGAAGCAACGATCACTATCTGCATCATGTACTTTGTCTTTCGAACGATCATACTTGTGAGGGAAATTATGCTGACCAAGAAGCATATAAGTAGCATCACCAAGTGAATGAAAGCGGTGCTGCTCCCAAGGATTTGCCTTCATAACTTCGATCTTGCGTCCCATCTTAGCCTCCTGTCAGATGAACACCCTCTTCTTCCATTGAGGGCCTGCCCGCCACCGCCCGCAGGAAATTCTCATTGGCCGCGTCGCGTGCTTTGATGGCCGCCTCAGCGGCGTACAGAATGTTTTCTGCCCACTCCACATCCTCTGGATCAGATTTGGAGAAGCCGTTGCACTCGAGAATATGGTTCACGACCTTCTTGCGGTCAAGAAGATTGTTGAGCAGTTCTTTGAGCTGACGATAACACTCATAGTCAGCCTCATTCCTCTGAGCAAGGGCCTTGCCTACTCGCTGCTCGCCTTCTTTGGTTCGCATGCCCATAGGAGTGACATCAATCTTCATGCTCTCAGTCATTGCATCCTCCTTTATTTATTATACGAAGGAAGTATTGATTTGTTTACGAAGCAAGTGAGCAAGAGTTGAGGATGTCGATGAACTCGGCTTCCCAAATGTCCTTAGGATCTCTCAACTCCTCTTGATCAATGTTAAGATCGCCTTCACGAACCATCTTAGCTCGCTCATAAAGGTCTTCAGGCACAATGATTCCGACACAAGTCATTGCACCATTGAGCGACTCTTCATCTTCTGAAAAGCTCGCCCAAGGAAGATTGAATTGCCGACCGAAAAACTCCACGAGCTCAACAAGACCCGCATGCGGACCACCCTCTAGCACAATAATTGTCTTATGCACTTTAGCCCACTCGCGGTAAAGATTTGTTCGAGCATTCGGTGTTTCAGCATCATCGGCCATCTCAGCCACACAGTGCGCGGTCTGCAGACCCTTCTGAATTCCTGAAAGCCATGAGTTAACGAAAAAATATGCTCTCATGCAGTTCTCCTTTATTCGTCCCAGTGCCAGCCTTTGAAATACTTCACGCGCACTTCAAGGTGAGGACTATCTGTCTGACAATTACCTTCACGACAGCAATAGGCCCGATAAACAGGTACACCTCTTTTCTCAAGCTCATCCTCAAGGGCCCGTCTTTCTCCCATATTCCCACAAGACAGGAAAATCATCGCGAGTCGGCCAAAGATCTCATCACTGAGCTCTTCAGCTGTCTTCGGCAGACGCAACCCTGGATAGGTTTTCTTCAGCTCTTTGAGGATTTCAAAAAGCTCCTCTCGCGACTTGAGACCGTCATCGTCGAGAGCATTATTGCGTTCTTCTTCCTCATCCCAAAGAATTCTACGGCGTTCAATCTCTTTCTCCTCTGCACGTTCTTCAGGGGTCTGAGAAAACTTTGCGCACACCTTCTTGAAGATCTGCCAATCCTCAAGAGAAACGTTTGCCGGCCTGGTCTCAGGAATTGCGTTCATGATTACCTCCGCCTGCGTGACTTCTTTTTGGGTGTCTGAAGTCTCTTGAGCTTCGCCTCGGCCTGCTTGAGATCACCCTTGACTTCAGCCTGCTGTTTCTTCAGCGTAATGATGCGCCGCTCAAGATTAAGAATGTCCTGCGCTTTCTTGGCTTCTTTGAACTCATCAAGAGCAGCCTCAGCTTGTGAAATGATACACTCGAGCTGGCCAATGGTTCCCGACCAATCTTCTTGCTGAAGAGACTGCTCGAGGTCATCGGCATAATCCCTGATGCATTCAGCTTCTGACTGGGCTTCTTCAAGCATCAGCTCAATCTTCTGCTCAGGAGTCATCTCGGGCTTCTTTTCCACCGGACGGCGGACTACTTTCTTTCTTTCCTTAGGCATTTGCTTCCTCCTTGTGTTTCTTATTTATACGAATATTTGATTCGTTTGTTTACGGCTACGGGATGTAAAAAACAGGACCACCATACTCATCATCGTATTCACGGACAAGATCGGTGAACTTAAAAGGACGTTCACGATAAGTGACAGCGCGAACTTTGCGTACGCGCCCATCAGGCAGATGATCATCTACCATCCCAGCATCAACTCGGTCATGCCCCTTTTCAGGAAGATCAAGCACCTCTGCGATCTTCTCGAGGGCCTTAGCAGCCTCTTCAGGAGTAGTTCCAGGCTTGAATACAATTACCGAGCCATGTCGCTGCATCTTTGTCTCCTCTCTTTTGTTTTTAATACGAAAGAGACGTTAAGATGTTTACAAGATTAAAGTCGAAATAAGAAATGGATTAGCGGATGATCTCGATAGTTTCCATACTGATCTTCACGAGATCCTTATCCATGTGCATCCCCATTCCGCCACCATAGCCTGAACGCACTTCGACCTCAACATAGCCGGGGCCGTAGTTGGCGACTTCAACTGTTGCAAAACCCCCACTGTAGTTTTTGTAAGGAAGGTAAGCCTCACAGTGAAGACGCTCAAGCAGCTTTTTGAACTTCTCCTGCTGCTCCCCTTCAAAGAGCTTAGGAATGTTCATTTCTTTCCTCTCCAAAAATTTATTAGGAGGAGTGAGTTGTTGGAGTTCTTTTTGAATAGGAAACTCCAACTAAAAACCTATCTGATTAACTAATCTCACTCCTCACTTTCATTTGCTTTAACTTGACCAAACGATTATAGATCGTTAAAAAGTCCCAAGTTTCTGCTCTTCTCTTATTTGTCTTCCTTCGAGAAGAGAACATAAAAGTCTGGAGGGCCTCATTTTCTGACCACTGATAAAGAACATCTCTTAGCATTACGCAATAGAACTTTTTACTCCAAGCTCCTCCAAGACTCTTCATAAAGATCCCAGTAAAGATAGCATTGACGATTACGACCTCAGGAAGTTTCTTTTTGGTTACGCCTTCAATAAGAGGGCGCATATCTTCAGGCAGTTTGAAATAGATGCGTTGATTCCGCCATCTCCTAGTCTTCCCCATTACATGAGATTTACTAAGAGACCAGAACTTCTCAATGAATTCTTTTGTGATGAGGTTTTTCATCTACAGGTCTACGATCTCATAGGACACGATCTGAGGATCGACATGCATGGCTGTCGTAGCCATTGTCTTCATCACGGCCTCAGGAGCCGTCTTGTCGTGACTCATCCCGGTGAGCTTATCAAAGTCCACCTTCGAACCATCCTTCAGTGTGAAAACGATCTTTTTCATTAGAATTCTCCTTTTCTTTTTATACGAAGGAAGGAATCGAATGTTTACGAATCTTTGATTTGAACTTTGCGTTGCCCAGGTTTGGGCTTTGGCTTGGCAGTCTTAGTTTTTGTTGGTTTAGATTCCAATCCTTGCTCTTGCATGATCTCTTTGAGACAAGACTTACAAAGTTTCTCAGCATATGGAATCTTATTTATCTGACAAACAGGACAAACAATTACTTTTGTCTCCAGGATCTTTTGGATCTCAGGCCAATCTTCCTCAGCCTTCTTTGCCTGCTTTTCTAACTCCTTAAGAAGTTCCTTCCCAAAGGTGTCTTCCTCAAGAGCGTTATGCAAGCAATCTGGGCATTCAGTTGCTTTTGCTGCTGTGCTCTTAAATTGCCGAGCACATAGGGAACAAGTACACCAAGAGTAAGATCCAGATAAGTGATGTGCGACTAACACATGACATGATGGACAAAAAGCATGCTTATCGTCAACATCCACATAAGAGTAATCATTACAATTAGGACAAAGGAACGCAAAAAGATCCCCTAGGCATATTTGACACTGATTGGAGTTCGAATCTTCAGTTAGAAAAGGGTGTCCGCATTCACTACATAGTTTACGAACAGGAGTCATCGGCGAATTTCACCTTTCTCTGGCCAACCTTCGGTTTAGGTTTCTGGTCATTTGGTTTTGGTTTCTGTTTCTTCAGTATTTTAGTCAGACACTCATCGCACAAGTCCTTGTCCTCTTCAATTAAGTTGCTCGAGCAGATTGGGCATTTCTTTTTTGCTAAGCACTCAGAACAGATAAAACCAAGGTCATGGTGATGGCACTTTACTTTCTTTTGGCAAATGCAGCAGACGTTGATCTTTGATTTTGTGCTCTTTACCTTCGCATGCCAGGAGAAATCCTCATCGTCATAGAAATCCTCATCGTCATAGAAATCCTCGTCCTCATACATGTCACCCCAAGCATCCTCACCATAACCTAATAGCTCTGCAACCTCAAAGAGCTCTTTCTTAGTAAGAGCATTCGATGAATTCTTCTGCTTCGTATTGAGGGCTTTCTTAGCTGCTCTTGCTTTCGCACCAAAATTGTTCAAAGAAGATTTGGCTGAACTCTTAAGAGCTTTTAAAATCTTCTCACCTCTTTCCTCATCTTTCTTCCTCGCCTCGATAGCAGCGTTCACCACATCCTCACCTTTTGCGCGGCAACGCTTGCAGGCGAACTTGCCTTTCTCTTTTGCAGCCTGACCAAGAGTCTTGCCGCAACAGACACAGTAAAAAGAACCAGATGTCTCAGACATGAATTTAACTCAATATAAAATGGGAGAGGTTTAAATGCCCAATGCTGATCTTACGATCTCCCCATTGGTTGCTCGATTAAGGGCCTCAGTGATCTCAGCGTCAGTCATTCCTTTATGCTTCAGGAATGAGATCTTTGCCTGAACAGTACCTCCAGGAGCTTTTAGGACTCTTACCGCTTTGACGATAAATTCTTCTCGCATCTTATTCATCCTTCTTGAACTGGATCTTTCTCTTGCCCAGCTTCGGCGTGGCGGCCGGCTTATTGTTCGGTGTGACCTTCGGTCGCTTTGATCTGCTCTGCTCCTGGCCGCGCATATTAATGCTAACCGCCTGCAGCCACTGAATCTCGCCCTGCGGGATATAATGGCTACGGCCCGTCTTCAGCGCGGTCATAAACTTAACGCCGGGCTCAAGGTTGTCCCGGAACTTCCGCGGAAAGCGGAGATTCCAATGCGAGTTGAGTCCCTGGCCTTCACAAGGCCGGATACGAATGTATCCCTTCTTGTAGTCCATATAGGACTCGACCAAATACTGTCTTCCCGCTTCTGGTGTTCCGTTCTGTCCCATCGTACCTACTCCTTTTTTTGGTGTGTTTTCCACCGGCACGTATTGTGGATGTTTTTCATACTGCGCTGCTTCAGCAAATGTCTTAAACACTTTCCCGTCTGAAGCCCGCCATAAAAAAGTTCCTCCCGAACTAATGAATCTCTTTATTGTCATCTTTTATACGATGAAAGCAAACGAACGTTTACCTTATTTCAAAATTTATTGAATATTAAGCGAACGGCCTCTGCTTGCGGAGTTCCTGACCTTTCAGATAGTCAAGCACGTCCTCACCCACGGGACCAAGATCTCCATCTCTCTTAAGCCTCTCCAAGGCACGCTCGATGACCTCAAGCTTACCCAAGGACAGGTTCTTCAGATCGAAACTGTTCTTTCCTGCTTTACGAACGAGCACCATTTGATTACTCCTAAAGACCCATGGACTCTGTGTTTTCTTTCGCTTTCTTCAATGTAGGAAACTTCCACTTACCTTCTTCGACTTCCTCTCCACCTAGTGCTTCCATGATACACCAGGTACGTGAGCGACCATTATAAGCCTGCATCTCATCGAGTGCATGCCAAAGCAAATTGATCAAGTGTGCTCTTGGAAGTTTCTCAAGAAACTCATACAATTTGTCATGCATGGTTAATTCTCATAAACGGCTAATGCTCAGGAATGTTCCACCATTTTCACTAAGTGAACGATACGCCCACTTATATCTCTTTGGATCGTCCTTGGCATAATTGCGGCGCTGCTGAGCACGAACACAAATGTACCAAAACCCTTTCTTGTTCTTACCCACAGCAATAAGCTCGCCCGTATAAATGTGGAGCGACTTACCTTGCTCAATTCGATGTGCGCATTCTCTCTTCTGCCTCTCTCGAACCTTCGCTTTCGGATTGCGCAGATATTCGACCTTAACCATTACGAGCTTATCTCGAATAGCCTCAAAGTCAATCTTCTGCCCGGGCTCGAGCTCAGACACATCCTTGAGTTTGCGAATCTCATCAATCAAAACTAATTTCTTAGGCATTGTGCCTCCTTTCGTTTCTATTTATACGAAAGGATCGATTCGTTTTTTACGCTTATTTTAAAAAGCTTCAGGCCACTCTTTTTTGATAAGTTCAAGGGCCTGTTGCTTTTCGGAGTCATATTGACTAAGGCGTTGAAGCTCTTCAAGTGTCTGAGTACAGCCTGATTCGCGTGTTTCAGACATTACTCTCACATTAAAACACCCGTCAGCTCGTTTTGCAATCCTGAATGTCTTATAACCAATCTTCTTCTCAAGCACTGGATCAAAAAAGATTCTACCGGACATAAGAGCTTCATTAATCTCTTTGAGGAGGTCTTCAACTTTATCATCATGCAAGCAAAATTGGTTTGGTCCTTCTTGGACTCCAATACCTGCCTGACGCCTCTCATAGTCTTCTCGGGCAACCAGTTGAGGTTTACCTCCACCCTCAAGACCAAGATAGCCCGCGTCTTCTTCTGTGAGAGTGTCAAAGATAACAAAGTCATCCTCAGGACTTGTAAAAGAACCACATGGGTGAGTATAACCAATCTTGTAGCCAAGATTGAGTTCGATCACTGTAGTGAGGTCTACTAGCAGCGTAACTTGCTCTTCAGTGATCTTCATCTCTTTCTCTGCTTTCCTTCAGTAAGTAGAGACGATCAAAAATAGCAACAATCGTACGGCCTAAAGTCTCACACAACTCTCTGCGAGAAAGATGCTGATTCTTCCACAACCATTCTTCTTCTTGAGATGACCATCTTTTACGATGATTGACAGCGGTCTTTCTAGTACGATCATTCCAGCGAACTTTCTGGTCTTGATACTTATCATTGTGTTCTTCACGCCATTTTTTTGAGTAAACTTTATTTGATGCTCTTATTTTATCTGGGTTATTCTTAGCCCAATTTCTACTTTGCCTCGCATGGACTTCTAAACAACGATCACAATAACGTTTGCTATCTGAAGAGCGCTCTTTACCACAATTGACACAACGCCCTTCTCGAAGCATCTTTTGATTCCATTTACCCATTACTCTTCCCAGTGGTTATCGGTCAACCAACAGTAGCGGTAATTCCTCGGGCCTCTCTTCTGCTTCTTTTCCTTCTCGTAAGCTTTTGTGCACTTCTCCAAAGCCTCTTCGATAAACTTGAGGCGCACTCTCTGTGATTTCTTCCTTTTCTTATTTGCATCTTTGATCATCTTGAGAAGTTCTTTGTGCTGATGGGCATAATGAAAACGACGCCCGATGATCTTCAGAGTGAGCAAAATACGTTCTTCTTCTGAAAAGGTCTTAAGTCTTATAGGCTGATATTCTTTCCAAAGTTCTAAGACATCCTCAGGAGTAATTGCACCTGTATGTGCACTGTGGTGGAGATTATGTTTCTTCCACCACTGAGATACAAGATCATCTTTATAAGGAAGAATGATATCAAGCAACTGATGGATGCAATAGGCTGATAGGAGTTCTGCACTTCCTTCCAAGACACGAAATGTTGCACCCCAAATCTTGGACAGAACTTTTGCAAGTTCATCAAAACCTTCACGGAACTTATCATCATATCTGTTTAGATAATAGAAGGCCTGCTCAACTTGGAAAAAGGCCTTCAAGACTGGAACAAGGTATGAGTCGCTCATGATCTTAATGATCTCAGGCTTAAACTCAAAGATATAATCAAGCGCATTAAGTTTGCCTTGATCTCTTCGTTCTCTCTTCCGTTCTTCCCACTCATCAGGCTGGATACGATCTTTAGCAGAAAGGAGAGCAACGCCCAGAAGCTGTGCTGGAGTAACTTCAGAGCTAAGTTGATCTGTGCCCAGAATCCAATATGCACTATTACCTTTCTTCGAAAGAAAAGCAGACCATAGCTCATCGATCAAAGGGATCAGGCGATCACCATAAGGAATATAGCGCTGTCTTTTCAACTCAGCCAGAATATCGTCAAAACGATAAAGAGACCAAACGATCCCTTGAAAACGTTCTTCATCTGAAAGACCCATAGACCTACCCCCTCTTATGCTTCTTCAAAAGAGTTTCAACGGCCTCTTGATAATTAACACCCTTCTTCTCTAACTCGGCGGCCTGCCAAGTGAGATCATAAAGTGTGTCACTAGAACAGGGAGCGGGTTCACCGCAATCCGCAAAAGTGCGATACATGTCTGAGACATGCTCATCGCCCCAGTTCTTGTATTCATAAGCAATTTGGACAGCGACCCCCACTGCCTTTTCGGCATCACGCATATTACCTCCTTAGCCTTTGATCTTCTTCTTGTTCTTTTCCTTCTGGTAATATTCAGGCTTCATCTTTCTTTTGGTGACCTTGCCAACGGCTTCTTCAAAAGGCTTAAGCGCCTTCTCGCAGGTCTTTCCCTTAAAGCCTTTGGCCTCAAGCTTGACGCCCCCGTCCTTCTTAAAAGTCATAGTAATTTCTTCGGCCATCTATTCTCTCCTTAACCACAAAGGCCAACTGGGCCAAATCCTTTAATCTTACCTACCTCTTCAAGGATAGGCACGAGAGTGGAATTCGCTGTATAGGCGGTTCCATCTTTCTTAAACACAATGTAAAGCTCTTCATTCTCACCATAACCGCGAGTGGTCACTGAACGACCATCCTTAGTCTTGAGATGAGGAAGAATCAATGACTTTTTAGTACTTTTTGAAGTTGAGGACGACTTCTCCGTGCTCATTATTTGTTCTCCGAACTTTGTAGCCGCGCTTCTTGGCCTGCTTCATGGCGTTATGCACACCCGACAGATAAGTCACGTCTTTGACGAAATTGCGTTTCTGACCCTGATCGTACTTGCTGATGATGACTTTGAACGATCCATCCTTCTGTTTCTTAAAGCCAAGATCGTTCGAAGCATGGCCAACATACTTGCGGCGAATCACCACATCAGCAGTTTCTTTGCGCCGGTCGCCCTGATAACCGTAAAGAGAAAGGTTTTCACCCACCTCAACTACGGTGTAACCCATTTCTTCAAGGGCAGCAAGCAACGCATCCTGATCGAGGATCTGCGTTTCACATTCAACGTACTCACTCATTTGTAACTCCTTTTTCTTTTATACGATGAATCGAAACGATTGTTTACCTAGAATTTCTTAAATCTGAGAACGACCTCACCTTCTTCATTGACCGCCCGACGCACCCTATAACCTCTTTTCTTGGCCTGCTTCATTGCATTATGTACGCCTGTATAGTAGGTCGCGTTCTCTTCGAACTTGATTCTCTTGAGCGACCCGCTGCGATCCATATCATCAACCACCATTGTGATCGAACCGTCCTCATTCTTTTTGTACCCGATATCCCCATAAAGGTGGGCGCCTTTATGCTTTGCTCTGATCGAACGCTTGCGAACTACAAGATCGACCTTTCTACGCTTGCGGCTATACCCGTCAGCGTAAATGTTCTCGCCCATCTCTACTTCGTATCCCATCTCTACCAGAGCATCTCGAAGTGATTCAAGATTCTGGATTTCAACTGTTGCTTCCACGTATTCACTCATGTCAGCTCCTTGATACGAAAAGTGTTTTTTATTTATACAAAGGAATGCTTAAAACGTTAACATCAATATCAAATTTATCTAAGTATGACACAATTGTTAAAATCGCGTATAACGCGTTGAAATTTTTTATGGTTATCAATATCCATGTAAGTAGTTAACTTGCTTCATTTGACGCCTTAAATGCTTCATTTGACGCATAGATAATTGAACGCATATAGCATTTACAACTGACAAAAAAATAGGGCGCCAACAAGGCGCCCTAAGAACGAAGAACGAAAGGAGGCTCTTACTTCTTCTTTGCAATCTTCCGCTTGCCAATACCACCCTTGGCCTTCTCTTCTTCTGCCGAAGCCGCCCGAGCAACACCCTTCTTGATCCACTCGTCGAACTCCTTGAAGGCTTCAGGCTTAATCTTGGCCTGCGGCTTCGTATTCTTGAACTCTTCGAAAATGTCCTCAGTGGTGAATTCCCGCTCATCGTCGACGAATGCCTGTGCCATGGCTTCCTCAATGGCCGCCTCGATCTCAGCACCCGTGAACTGCTCGCAGGCCTCTGCGAGCGCGTTGACGTTGAAGTCCTCAGGATTACGCTCACGGTGCCTCAGGTGAATGTCGATGATCTCCCGACGCTCGTAGGCATTGGGCAGCGTCACAAGGAAGGTCTCATCGATTCGACCCTTCCGAAGCAGCGGTGCCGGAATGCCTTTGATCGTATTCGCGGTGAAGATGATGAACACCATCTTGTCTTTCGGCCTATCCTGCATCCACGTGAGGAGTGTGCCGAGCATGTTCTTCGACACTTCGTGGCTCTCCTGGCCTCCGCTACCTACGCCCGATTTGTCAACCTCATCGATCACTACCGCACAAGGCGCCGACGCTTCGGCCGCGGCAAGCGACTCTCTCAGGTTCTTTTCGCTCTCCCCCACGAACTTATCGAGCAGGTTCTGAAGGCTCAGATACCACGTAAAGGGCAAATCAAGGAACTTGGATGCGCTCTTACCAACCAGGCTCTTTCCAGTGCCCGGAGGTCCGACAAGAAGCACACCCTTCGGTACGCGGCCTTTGTACTCCCGAAACTTCTTGGAGAACAGTTTGCCGCGCTGTTCCATCCACCGCATCAGCTCCTTGTTGCCCCCGATCTCAGGAAGATCTTCGCTTCGGGCAACTTCAAGCGACCCACTGGATGCAACGATCTTGCTCTTTACCTTGGAGATGTTGTCCGCACAAAGCTTACCCATCTCCACAAGGCTCTCAGCAAGTGCGTTCTCATACTCAATTGAAGTCAAGCCAAGGCCTGCCTCAATGAGCTTATCCAGATTGCCGTTCTGGATTTTCTTCAGGTTGACATCGTTTTCCTCGCACAGGTTCTTCAGCACTTCGTGGAGCTGCGCACGATCAGGCAGCTTGAATTCCACTTCGACGATCTCACGACGAAGATCAGTCGGTGCGTCAAACGATGGGCCCAGGAAAACAAGGTGCGCCCCTTCCGCTTTCAGTCGCGGAATCAGGTCACGAATCATGCGGACCACCACTGCCTCATCAAGGTAATGGTGAAAATCCTTGAGAACAAACAAGTTCCCCTCGTCGATCATCTCGCCAATGGCTTTCAGGACGCCGGTCGGATCATCGGTCTCATTTGCCACCTCCGATCCGTCCTTATCCTTCAGCCCCTCGGTGATTGTCCACACGAAAGGGTTTTTCTCAAGCTTCTCGCACACTTTGGCAAGCACGGCTTCCGCTCGTGCTTCCTCATGCGTCAGAAGCTTGATCGCAGGATAACCTGCCTGCAATCTGACTTCGAGCTCCTTCATTGTCTCCTCCTATAAATTGTTCTTCGTTTTCTTTTTATACGAAATGGATCAAACGTTTTTTACGAAAGACCCAAGACTTTCTTGGCAACTCGAATAAGCTCATTGCGGTCAGCCTGATAATGCTTGTGACCTAATTTGCCCGCATGCGCGTCAGGCGTATAACCCAACTTCGCTTCGGTCTTCATGACCTTCGGATCGATCTTATGAACAAGATTCCACTGAAGTGCATTCTCAGACCAGACATCGAGCTTAACCTGACTCTGCTCTACATAGTTGTCAGTATGAATGATCACACGACATCTGAATCTGCGCTCAGGATTTTTAGAATCAATAAGTTCAATTACTTCATGGTAGTCAGTGGTCTGACCTTTTCCAGCAATCGACTTCGAAATGACTTTTAAAGTGTTCTTCGACATTGCTCCCTCCTTTTTCTTTTATACGAGGGATCACTTCATTTCTTTACATTTTTATCATCTTCTTTCTTTTCTTCCTCTGCCTGTTCAACAGCACTGCGCTTCTTACTCACATGCACAAATATTGACAAGAGAATGATAAAACACATCTGATTTAGAAATGGTTTCTCGGAAAGGTCTAATACTAGAAAAAGACCCACAAGGGCCGCAAGTTCAAGTGCAAACCAAACGAAGGATTGAGGGATCTTTAACACTATTTATAAGTCCAAGCCTCTTTGAGGAGATTCTCGGAAGGGGATTCTAGAGGTTGACCAAAACCCGTTACGATTTGGTGACCACAACCAGGACATTCATAGAGATCACCATACCTCACAGTAGAGGGGAACTTTTCTGTTGCCTCATCCTTCACGGGGACTTCATTCCTCACGCAAGGCATGAGACGTTTACAGCGATTACAGATTGGTTGCATTTTGTTATCCTCTATTACGGGCAATACGAGAGGAGTCCGTGTTTCCCACACGGACTCCTCTCAATAAGTGTTCTTACTTCTTGCCGGCGGTTTCCTTCGGCTGAATGACATCAACCTGAATCTCATCCTTCGGAAGGAACTTACCGTCCGGCCCCCTCTGAGGGCCCGAGTTGGTTTTCTCCTCTTCCTTCTTGGTGACCTTCACCTTCCGCTGACCCATCGCCTTACCGAACTTGGCCTTCTTGGTCTTCTCGATCGTCTCCAGCAGCTCGTTGAGCTTCTTGAGCTCCTTCGGAGTCTCATTGCCGAACAGATCGTTGTACACCTGGGCCTTGTTCTTCAGCGAAGTGATCCGCACACCCCGCTTTTCCAGCGTGCTGGCTCTCACCGCATTGCCCTCATCGACAGTGGCCTGAATCTCCTGCTCCAGCACCTTCAGCTCCTGACTCAGTGCGTTCTCCCAGCTCCGCTTCATGCCTTCCTTCTCTTTCTCCTCATCGCGGATGCCGAGCACGTAAATGTAGGAGCCGTTGAGCGTGCTGATCAGCTCGGACAGCTTGTCCATCTCCTCCATCCGCGTCTTGGGGACGAAATACACGCCACCTTTGTCGCGCACCGGAAAAGCACCGAGCTTCCGGATGAAAGAGTGGATCATCGAGCGCACCTCATGGCTCGTGTACGAACCCATGTACATCTGGAACCTCTTCTGCAGTGCGTTCGCCCTCTCCGGATCCATGTCCAGCTTGAATTCGAGCGTCTGGCTCTCCTTCTTGAAAATGATCACATTCTGAGTGGCATAGTTGAGATCGAGGTTGGCTTCATCAGCCGTCTCTTCAACGATGCCGAACACGATCTTCTCCGCGTCGTCCACGATCTTGCGGATCAGGTTCATCGTCTCCGCCTCTTCCAGCGCCCGGCGGAAAGCGCTCCTCGGCCGGCTGTTGATCATGAAGGCTTTCGGATCAAGGCCGATCTTTTCGCAACGCTCGGTGAGTTCTTCACGGCTGATGAGCACCTCAGTAACGCTCCACCAAGTGAGCGCACCGATGAGCTCCTCGGGGCTGGCAAGCGTTGCGAGCCTTGCCTGCTCCACGGCCGCCTTCTGTGCGGACTTCGTCATTGCTGACTCCTTTAAATAAAAATGATTGTTGTTTTGTCTTCGCCTTTTATACGAATCATGCGTTTCGTTTTTTACCTTTATTTCATTTATTTTCTAGCAATTTCTCCAACGCCAACAGGATGGTTAACTGATTACCTAGAATCTGACTGATGTAATCAGACGGGTCTGCAGTTATTCCATCTAATTGGCGGAGTTCATCGATTCGATCTCTTACCATCTTCAGGATCTTTTCTTTTTCCATCTTACCTCCTGGGCTTATTCTTTTTCGAGTTCTGCTTTCGCATCTTCAGGAAGAGGCGGCATAATAAGTTTGCCGCAATCTTCACACTCGAATTTGATCGCATCACGCTGACGTGTGTTCATTGAACCACATGCAGTGCACTTCTTACGGGGGCGCTTTTCATCTGCGTGAAAATAGCCTTCCTCTCCCGGAGGCGGGCTATTATGAACACCATCAGCATAGAAATGACCTTGGTCGGCTGAAGAGCGGCTGGCTTTGGTAAACTCTAGAGGTTTACCAATGTGCTTCCAACACTCTTCGTGGAAGACTTCAAAGTCACCGTCTTCCCAAAAGTCCGCATCATTGATACGGCCATAACCATCATACTCTCCTTTGAACATATCACCGTTCTTCAGGAGGACAACTCCACGACCCATCCAACGATTCTTATCCTCAGCGATGCAAGGATCGATCAGCGGATGCCCGCAATGGTTACAGTCCCAAGAAAAGACTCCCATGATCTACTCCTTAATCACAATCGAGTTCTCTAATATAAAGGTTGTACATACCAAAGAAGTCTTCCAACTCTCTAGGTGCTTTTTTCTCCCAGCGATTCTCCCGACCAATATGAATATCATACCCTCTGCCGAAACCAGCAGGATAAAAACCTGTACGGCCCTTTTCTCTAAGTTCTTTCGCTCTATCCTCTTTTTCTTCAGGCGTACAGGTAAAGGATTGAAGACCAGGAACTCGTATGGCCCTCTCGTGCCTTTCACGGCTTTCTTTGATGCGATCTAGCTGGCCCTGGATGATTTTTTGAGCATCGTCGAATTCACCAGCATAAAATGAATCATCACAGCCGGGGCGGTCAAAAGTTCTACGGCCATTCTTCGTTTCAAATGAAGTATGCCCGTAAACGGTAAATCGGCTTTCTGGATACCAATATTCGTTGCGATCAAAACTGAAATCTATGCGAATTTCAATATCGCCGAGCTCATCACAACGATCAACGGTATGGGTGCTGCCATCTGAACGCCGAACTTCGACCTTACTTCTCTTACGCCCTTTGTGGATGAGTACAAGCCAACTAAGTGAATCCCCTCGGCAGGAGTGCTCATCAATTGTCTTGCAAGGGCCAATGATTTCAAACCCTTCAGGAAGCTTAAGGCCCTCAAGCCACTTATTCATGAGGGCAAGCTGCCTCTCAGGCTTTAGCACGCGTCTTAGGACTTTCTTCTTTTTCTTCTTTTTAGTTGCGGGCATTATTGCTTCCTTTCATTTCTTTTTATTACGAAAGAAATGAATTGAACTTTACACGTATTTGATATATTCGCGGAACTTAGACTTCCATTCAGAACGCCCAAAGACAGCATGCTCATCAACGGCGAAGCCAGGCACTTCTTCCTTATCGATGTGCCTACGCCAGACGACTAGACCAAACAAAAGATATTCTTTGACCAAGTATTGTGTTGTACCCTGATCGGCACAATAGCCTGAACCTCGAGGGTGGTCAACGTCATACTTAACCCAATTCTTTCGATACACTCGCATCCTAGTTTTCATTCGGAACAATCTCCCAAATCCCTTCCCATCCGCTACGATTCGTTCCAGGTTTATCATACTGGATAGATCCACAGACAGAAGTAAAGCCGTGGAAATTAAGACCGAACCACTGACGACCAAAACGGCCAGCATAAAAACGGCCACGAATCTTGCACAGATAAAATGGGCTATCCTTTCCTATCTTAATATCAGGATGCTCATGACCTTCACCAAGAGTAAGGTCAAGTTCTTTTAAGTTCACAGACATGATCTACCTCTTATTAGAAAGAAGAGCTCGGAAGATCTAGACCAAGCTCATGTGCGACTTTGAATACATTGTTGCGGATCAAGTCAGGAGACCAATCCTTGCCCTGCTTCAACAGCCCTAAAAGCCTGTGAAGTGCATTCAGCGTAGACTGCTCTACTTTCAAACGCTTTTGCAATTCGCGCAACACATCAAGTGAAAGATCTTGTGTTTGAGTGTCAGCGTGCTCAATAGCATCCCAAAGTTCGTTTGAAGTTACAATAAGATCTAGAGCATGTTTCATTAGGAGTCCTTTGAAACGAATACTGTTTCTTTTTATACAAAATGAATAGAGAGTTCTTTACAAGAAATTGAAATACTTGTTAAAGAACTTTAGGCGAGTTTAGGCTTTTTCGATGAGGTACTTATGCTTCTCGGACGGAGCAGAACCAAGCCAAACTGACAGGACAATATACTTGTCGAGCAGCTCGCCTGTTTTCATATACTCATCGATGGGTAGCTGAACAGGTGAATCATCGATGTTGTCGACCTGACCCCAACGAACATAGAGGGCCGGAATATCTACGCCCTCCGGAATCTCAAGTCGTTCATCAAGATTGAGGTTCTGAATCTTTTCCATCGTCTCTTTGGTGACGTCCATCTTGGTCTCCTTGATCTAATGAATTCTTCGATTCATTTAATGTTTTCCAATATCTTCAAAATTGCTTCCTTGCCATGGTAGTCAACAAGAGAGCACAAAAGGTCTTTAAGGTCTAACTCTGATGCTGAATCATATAAAGGGTCCAGATCAATGTCTTCAAGCTCAACAATAAGGTAGGACATACGAGCAGCACAACCCCCTGGCCTTGATTTTATCTTTACTATGTCCGCCTCAATGGTCAAGTCCATACTGGAACCCTTCATTTTTTATTTATACAAAGGAAGACCTGATTCATTTTACGAATGAGATTGAAAAACCATTGAACGAATTTCAGATAAGAGTCGATGCAGTTGAGTTTTACCTAGATTGCTGACAGTCAGAACAAACTTCGGAGTGTCTCCTGTTTTCGCCTGTTGAACTTCAATATCGTTCTTCCCAAGCTTTCCAGAAACACTGGGTTTTTCACCAAAATCAATTTCAAAACCTTCACCCACAAGTTTGAGCAAAGATTCTTTCTGGTCTTTCACACTTTTCTTCCATTGATCAAGTCGGCCAACCGTCTCTTTGAGTTCCTGCATTCTCTGTGCGAGCTTCTTCTGAAAAGATGTTTCATTGAAAGAGCCGTCCTCATCGACTTTATAAGTAGAGGTGCGAGCTTTATAGTTCTCTTCTTTTCTTAGGCAGATCTGGAACGCATTATGATTCCAATGCCATTCGTCAATACGGCGATTCATTAAGGAAACCTCAATTTCATAGCCGTTATAAGAGGTGCGGAAATACCAACCAAATCCCGACATAGTACCACTGCGCTCAAATCCTTGCTCTGTTAGAAGGTCTTCAAGCTTCTCAGCAATTTGCTCAAAAACCTTCTTTGCTCTTTCAGTGCGACCGTTAGGATGTTCGATTAGCATTGCTTATGTCTCCTTGATCTTTTCTTCAATCCTAGTGCACATGTTATAAAGACGTTTGGCAAAGCCAAACCTTGACAGTGCTTTAAAGTACTCTAAAGCTCCTTTGGCTTCATCGATTGGGAAATAAACGTCAAGGGCCAAGAGTGCTTCATCATCAGCATCACTGAAGTTGGTCTTGTCAATCTTGTCACTAACCTTCTTGACTTGGTTAGCAAGGCTATTGAATCTGCGACGCCCAATCAATTGAAGGAATTCTTCAATTGCCGCATCTTCGATCACGAACTCTTCAAGATAGTTCTTTTCAGACATTGGGTACCTCAAAACCCGCTTTCTGCATGGCCATCTTTACCGCGACATACGGTGAATTGTCGATTGCATGATATTCCGCAGCAGGCTTGTCTTCGTAACCATAGCAGGTGAGAATTGCTTCCCAACGGCCATCATTTGGCCACAGCTTGAGTTCATAATTATCATTCAACATATCAAGCAGTTCAGACTCGTACATCGTTTCCTCCTTTTTCTCTTATACGAGGAAAGCATATGTTTCTTTACAATTTAATCTTCTCTGGCTGGATAACGACCATTCCAGAAAAGGGCTTTGATCTCTTCTTCACTAAGACCCTTTTCGGCCGCTCGAAGTGCTTCTTTGATCTGGCGCATCGCCATAAAATCAATGTCCTCTACTATACTCTCGAGCTGCTCATTCTTTTGAAAGAGCTTTAGAGCGTTGTAAAGATGGCGGGCAGCGCTATGGAACTGACAATGCTTTACGGTGAGTTCTTCATCATGCCCGTGCATGAATGTTTCAACTTCACAACCACATGAAAGTTTATGAGTTATAGGCTTACTCATTTTAAGACCTCTTCTTTTTAAGCTCAATCAACTCATCAACTGTACGCTTCAAAGAACGAATGGCTGGCATAAAAGAATGAGCACGCCCGCGATCCTCAGGATCGATCTGACGGATCGGTGTCCAAAACACATTCCCGGGATCACCCTTTTTTGGCTTACCAATCTGCTCATAGTAAGTTTGAAGCAGAGTGCTAAGACGAGTGGCCACCTCTTTATATTGAGATACGGTCGGTTCGTTCTCAAGGATTGCATTGAGCGTATCTCGAAGATTGTAAAGCCCCACAAGACCTAGACGCTCAGCTGCACGATTCAGAACACGCTCACGGCTTTCACGAAGTTCATCTATGTCAACCGAAATCGACGTAAATGGGCGACCCTCTTCATCAACTCCTCGGATGATCTTACGCTTCTTTTTTCCCATTTCTCAATCCTTTCACTCTCTCAATTTCTTCAACAGTGGCAAGACGTTCAACCATAAATCCTTCCAAGCGCGTATCTTCATTGTCTTTCAGGAAGGTTCCTTGAAGAGCTGTACCCATAGTGAAAGAACTTGCACCAAAACCGGCCTTAACATGAAAAAGACGAGATTCAAATGCGTGAAAGGCCGGCTTAAGAAATTTCTTAGAAATCACCACAACCTTATCATGAAGTTCCATGTTAAGCGAATTAGCCACTTCGATTCCTTTCAATTTCTTATTATACGAAAGGAATGCTATATTTTTAACAACTATTCGACGGCGAAATGTCTACATAATTCTTTAGCAAGCTTAACAAGATTGGCCTGATCGATCGGATGAAGTAGAAGAGAACAATCTTGCCAATCGAATTCACCCATAGCCTCAAATTCTTCTTCCTTCCATTTGATGTCATCAACGAGGCGACGACCGAGTTCAATAAACAGTTTACCCAAAAGAATACTGGCTTTTGAAAGATCCTTCAGATGCTGAATCTCTAAGGCATAAGGAAAAGGTTCTGCCTCAAGAAGTGTTTTATAATTCTCAGCAAGAGACTTGATTAGTTTCTGAACTTCTTCGGTGTCACTGATCATTTATAATCTCCTAACGCTTTTCGATCTTACAGACAAGATCACTTGTGCCAATATCAATAACGATTAACTCTAGACTAAAGTCTTTAAGACGAGCATCAAGAGATTCAAGCACTTCTTCCCCATGTGTATAGTGGGAAAAGAAATTCTCGAAAAATAGAACATCTTCTGACATAAGATCAAAATCTTCAGGTGCGTCGATCTCTTTCATTTCTTACTCCAGGAAAGTGTGTTCTTCAGAGATGCCATACTTTTTGCATTCCTTCTCCCACTGCTCGACAACCCAAACATCATTCTTAGCCGCTTCCTTCATCCAATGCTTGCACTCATCGAGCATGCCATCATACTCTTCATCGGACTCACAATAGCGGCTAAGAAGACCTCGAATAGCATAGACTACCTGTTTGTATTTGGGTGCATACTTCTTCACAATATCGTATACTTTCTCATCGCGGACAAGACCAAGATTCAAAGCACCATTGACTGCACCAATAGCCTCGATCTCATCAGCATTCTTCAACATTTTCTTAGACATATTCATCACCTTTCTTTTACGTACTTTCGAGCATCAATTGGGATAAGACGCCACAGAGCTTCCTTAGCAGCCTGACATGAAGAATATGGACCTCTTCCTCCTTGGCGGTGGACTTCTTCATGGGGAAGAAAAAGATACCACTCATCTCCAGAACCACGTTTGATCTTCGCAATCAAAATTTCACCAAGATGATAATCCATTTCTCGCATGATAGCCTCAAAATGATTTTCTTTTTATACGAGAGGTTCTTAGTGTTGTTTACAAAGTAATCGTGATATGAAAGTAGGCAATTTCTTTTCGTCCGGTGTCATAAGACTCAAGAGGAATAATATGATGAGGATCTTCACCATATTTCTTCTGTGTCTTGCCTGGACAATTGAATCCTTCGAACTTGATCTTCAGCCAAGACCCTGCAAACTCATCCCAACGGTTGAGTAGTCTGTTCACTCTCTTCATTGAAATGTTCTGCGAGCCCCTCGCTGTGATCACATAGTGGTTATCATCGATCTTGATAATGTATTTCTTCTGAAAGTACTGGTCTCTGCAGGTCTTATTGATCGTTTTGATAAAGGACAAAATTGTTCTCTGGTTCTCATCCATCTCCTCTTTTTTCGTTGGTTCCCAATTCATTTGCCACCTCCAATTAAATAATGAAATTTCTTTTATTTATGATACGAGTTTACTCAAAGCATTGTTACGAAATTAAATTATTTTCTTCGAGTCAAATGTTACATCTATTTGATGAACCAAGGTTGCGCCCCAATACTATGAGATGATTCACGCTATATGGAACAACGAGATCCTGTAAAGAATCTCGTTTAGGAATCGTATAAGAATCGAATCACATCAATTATGGTTGGAGCAAACGATAGCAACTTCATCGGCATGCCCAGGGAAAGCAATCGCCATGATTGCACACAACCACGCTGTGGGCAAATAATCTTTTAGCGCCTCATGCACTATTGACCATGCTATGTCAATAGCGTCATCGCTCGACTTCAGAGCTTCGAAGAACTCATCCAACTTCCTCTTCTTCATTACAAGCCCATACTTCTTCTGAATGTTGAAACCCACCTCTTCAAGTTCCTTCGTAAGTTCAGCAACATCCCATTCATAGAGGTGTGCTTTGTACTGTGTGTCGTACGGATCTTTCTTCTCTGTAGTGTTCGGACAAGAAATGAACAACGTCCCACCCGGCGCCAGCAATTTCTTGCATTCTCTCAAACTCTGTGAGCCAGCATCTCTCTGCATGTGCTCAATGCTCGAAGTGTAAATGATCACATCAAACTGAGTGCCTTCAGGAAAGTGTTCAGTCATCTCAGCAACGTTTGCATTTACGTAATTCACTTGGAAAGGATAATAACGTTTGCCTTTCGAATCTAAGACCTGGCCCTCGGCGTCAAAAGTATGGCCCTTGAGGTGCTTTGCGCCAGACCAGGCCCTCGCCTCTCGAATGTTCGCTTCGCTGATATCTACACCCGTATAAGAATGAATGTTCTTTTTGTGCCAGCGAATCAGCGGAAGCATAAGAGAACGGCCACAGCAAACATCCAGCACTCGTGACCCTTTCTTCATATACTTCAGGACATGCTGATGCTGAATGAAATTCATGACATCTAGGTTTGAAATGAGCCCATCACGAAACTGCTTGTAGAAGTTTCTCATCTGGTAAGTAGTGCACAGGATCTCTTTCGGATCCATATCATCTTCTACACGAAGCACTATCTTGTTTGGTTTAGCAGTGGTTTCCATAAGATACTCCTTTCTTATTTATACGAGAGTATCTCAAGATTCTTTACAGGTAAATAGAATCTTAGAGTTGCATCTTCTCTTGTAAGGTCTTGTAGTAAGCAAGACAATACTCTGCAAACTCTTTGGTCTCAAATGGGTCTCGCCCTTTCTGCTGTTTATGTAACTGCTCAAGTGTAGGTAAAACCCAATGGACCTTAATAGATGAGGGAGGTTTAATGTGTGGTTTAGTTAAAGGCAGTTCTTTCTTTTTGCGGCTAAAATAATCATGGGCATCTAAACCGCGATGATCAAAGTGAACTTCAAC
>Ga0180433_10002489_pt1 | contig 28359 bp, 24 predicted proteins | sample SS_ome_8_FD_132980 | JGI IMG/M metagenome (GOLD analysis project Ga0180433, IMG submission 132980) | Hypersaline lake sediment archaeal communities from the Salton Sea, California, USA - SS_1_D_1 metaG | ecosystem: Environmental > Aquatic > Non-marine Saline and Alkaline > Hypersaline >... | reverse complement strand
TTGGTCTTGCTGACAGCAACAATCATTTGATCTTCTTGCGACGCCGAAGGCTCGCTAGCTTAACACAAGGTTTGGGACGAAACGTCGATGTGGTGGCGAGTGCCGGAGATACGGAAAAAGACCTGATTGCAGTGGTTGCTGGTTCGATGCTTGATGAGTCTGCTCACATTGAACGCCCAACGGGGCACTGATATAATACATTCAATTCACGTACGCTGGATAGCGGATAGAATCTCGCGTGCGATCATGTTGCAGCGACATGTGGTCAATCGAGGATTACGTGTACGGAATGACCAGTCGCCCGCAAATAAAGGGACAACTGCCCGAATGTCGTCAACTCGCACGCCTGAAGCAAGAGAGCTTGTCTTTTACGGTTCATCGCCGATGAACTATGTAATCTTCCGGCCGGTTCATCAGCGTCTGCTCCGTGACCCCCGTTTGAATGTGTGGCTGACTGGCAAATGCATGAATTCAAACAACCCTTGGAAGCTTTATCGCGAATTTGGAATTGACAGAAAGACTGTGATTCGCTTGTTCTCTGCTCGTCTAAGGAAATTCGATTTGTACTTGGTTGCTCGTTGGCGTGTTGCATTGCCCAAGATTCCACGCAAGGTTCATTTCTTCCATGGCGTCTCATTCAAGAACTACGCGATATCTAAACACGCTCGCGACTTCGATCGGTTGTTCATCGTCGGGGACTATCATCGTCGCATGCTGATCAAGAACAATATTCTTGGTGAAGGTGACGAGCGAATAGCGATGGTCGGAATGCCAAAGACAGATTGTCTTGTTGACGGCTCATTGGATCGAGAAAGAATCCTGACAAATCTTGGGGTCGATCATACTCGCAAGACAATACTGTATGCTCCCACGTGGTCCGAACACAGTTCGCTCTTCACAATGGGCGAAAAGATTCTCGAGTCAGTGGGCAAGCGAAACGTCAACTTGTTGGTCAAGCTGCATGATTCTCTCTTCGATCCAAAGCGAAGCTCAGTCAACTGGCGTGAACGCTTGGCGAAATACGAGCGGGACAATGTCAAAATCGTACGTGACTGGGATGTCTGTCCTTATCTTTTTGCATCCGACATACTCATTAGCGACGCCAGCTCTGTATCCAGCGAGTACACACTGCTCGACCGACCGATTATCTTTATTCAAGTGCCCGAGCTGATAAAGCAGTGGAAGAACGCTGATCTCGACACTTGGGGGCAGAAGACTGGCTGGACCGCAGGATCAATCGACGAGCTGCATGAAAGCATTGATGCCGCCTTGAACGATCCCATGAAGCACAGTGAGATACGGAGGGCAGCTGCCGCAGACCTTTTCCACAAGCCCGGCACGGCGACTGATCGTGCTGTTGCGGAAATCTATCACATGCTTGAACTCGACCCGCCATCAGAAGGAGAAAATTCGTGAGCAACACTGTTCCCCGCAGAGCGATCATTCTTGCTGCCGGACAGGGCAAGCGCTTGGGAACACTTACAGCTACGATGCCCAAATGCCTTCTCAAAATTGATGACAAGCATATCATCGAACACCAGATTGACGCCTTGAGTTCTTGCGGAGTAGAAGAGTTCGTTGTTGTCACGGGTTTTGCCGCAGATAAGGTCAGTGAAGCAATCGGCTCGCGGGCCAAGTTCATTTACAACGAGCGTTACGATCGGACCAATAGTCTGTACTCATTCTATCTCGCACGAGACGAGGTGGGAGAGGGATTTGTTTTGCTCAATGGTGACGTGCTGTTCCACCGCGATATGGCTGAGGCTCTGCTGCAATCTCCCTACGCTGACGCGGCACTTGTTGATTTCAGGGACGGACTTGCCGAAGAAGAAACAAAGGTAAAGGTTGACGGCAACAGGATCATTGCAATAACCAAAGACATGGATCCGACCGTCTCCGACGGCGAGAATGTCGGCATGCTCAAGTTCACTGGCGCTGGTGTAGCACGACTTCTGGCAACAGCGGGCAACCTTCTTAGCAACGGCGCAGAGAAATCCTGGGTAATCGCAGCTTTCCACGAGCTCTCCGCCACGCATCCAATCCACGCCGTGTCAACCGACTCGTTACCGTGGACTGAGATCGACTTCGTCGAAGACCTCAGTTTTGCCCGGGAAGAGGTGGCCCCCAAGTGCAGACTGCCAGATAACACGGTCAGGAGAAGTTTGTGAAGCCGTTGAGTGTTGTTTTTCTCAACCCGATTCTTGGCGAGGGCTGGGGCGGTGTCGAAAAATGGATGATTGCCGTCGGCACATACTTGATTGGCAGAGGCCATCACGTGACTGTGGCGGGATGTCCACATACAAGGTGGCTGCGCTCGGGTGCCGAAGCTGGATTTCCCGTGCTTCCTCTCACTATGCGCGGCGACTATTATCCTGGTGATGTCTGGGATCTTCGCAAGTATATTGGCGAACATCAGATTGACCTCATTTGCGTGAAAATGCCGCAAGCAATTCGCCTTGCCAGTCTCGCAGCCATGTTTTTTGCTGATCCGCGCCCGGCCATTGTATGCAGAATGGGTGACAGTGTGATGAAGCAAGGACTCCGCTCACGGCTCACCTACAAGCTGCTTGTCGACGGCTACATAACTCCTTCCGAGCAGACGCGACATGAGTTGCTGGATTACGGCTTTTTTGGTCCAGACAGAATCGACTGTATACCAAACGGGATAGGATCTACTGGAGAGTCGAACAAGATCAGACAGCGCGTCAGAGAGTCACTGGGCCTTACCGACCAAAAGCTGGTGATTGTCAACTCACGACTACATCCTTCAAAGGGTCACGAGTACCTTTTCCAGGCAATAAGACAGTTGGACGGTTCGGTGCCCGTGCAATTGCTTGTGGTAGGTAATGGCACACGCAGGGGTGAGCTGGAATCTATGGTATCTGACATGGGCCTTAAGCAAAAAGTGACCTTTGCGGGGTTTCGTAATGATGTGACAGATCTTCTTCAAGGAGCTGATTTGGCTGTATTGCCTTCTCTCCTGGAGGGATTGCCAAACAGTCTGCTAGAGGCAATGTCAGTCGGAACACCGGTAGTGGCAACAGCGATTGGCGGAGTGCCCGAAGTAGTATCGGACGGAGACAATGGTCTGCTCGTGAAGCCCGCAGACCCCAACGCCCTTGCCCGCGCGATGAAGCGGCTGCTTACTGACAACACACTTGCGCGTAGAATGGGACTAGCAGGCATGAAGCGGGTGGAGAGAGTGTTTTCGTTGGAGAAGATGCTCAAGCGGACGGAGAGCGTATTTCTTGCTCGACGTCAACGTCGAAGGCTCAGATCACCCTGTTGAGTCCCGACTATCCCTAACCCAAATCGCTGAAGGTGGTGCGTATTTGTGAGAATTCTCTATCTCCAACCCATGACATTCCCGAATCAGTATGCACACTCCATACAAGTGATCAACACATGCCACGCACTGGCCGAGGCTGGGGCAACTGTCGATCTGTATGTCAGGCGCCTTGAGACTCGTAGTGTGCGAGAAGCTTTAAAGTATTATGGCCTTGCTCCACATCCACGCTTGTCAATATGCCAATTCACAATGACTCGATTAAAACCTTCCGGGAAGTGGCGTGGACTCCTTTTCCGTTTTTCCATCAGACGGCTTTTGGCAAGATACGCAAGTACGAATGGCGCAGAGGCCAACAAGCATGTGTGCCTGCTGATACGTGAACCCGACATTGCAGCTCGGTGTATGTCCACGGCTCGACAATACGGAATTCCTGTCATACTTGAGACTCATCGTGGAAGTATTTTCAGAGAGGCGAAGGATATCGACCTGTCCGAACGAGAGAAGCATAAACATGAGCAGGAACAAGAGCGCCAATGCTACGCACAGGCTTCCGGCATCATATGTATCACCCACGCTCACCGAAATTGTCTGGAAAATGACCCGCTGGTTTCTGCGTCATGCTCGGTGATACCGGATGGCGCTGGCTCAACCTGCCAACCGTCGGCAAAAAGAGACTTGGATATCCTATACGCCGGCCAACTCTATCCGTGGAAGGGTGTGGGAACCGCCATCAGAGCGATGGAGTATTTGCCTCAGTACCGTCTGACCGTGGTCGGCGGCAATGTTGATGACCAACTTCAAAAATTGAAAGACCTGGCAGTGTCACTAGGGATTGATTCGAAGGTAACATTTGTCGGTCATGTACCGCCTGTCGAAGTCGCAAAGTACCTTGCACGTGCAAAGGTCGGCGTTGTTCCACTTCCATCGGCAGGTCACGCAAAGGCCAGGAAATTCACAAGCCCTCTCAAGGTTTTCGAGTACATGGCGGCCGGGTTGCCGATTGTGGGATCTGACTTGCCGTCTCTTCGTGAAGTGCTTACGCACGAAGACAACGCCATCCTCGTGAACCCCGATGATCCTGAAGCGTTGGCCGAAGGCATCCGACGAGTCCTGGAGGACCAGGAACTCTCAATCCGGCTCTCCTGCAAGGCAATTCAGGACGCCCAACAATACTCCTGGAGACAACGTGCGAGACGAATAATGGAGTTCGTTGAGGAGAATGCTTGATTTATGTCACAACAGAACAAGACCATGCGGCTTCAACGTCTATCCCGCACAATGGCGGACAACGCCGATTGTCACTCGATATGTCTGGCATTTGAATAAGGAAGCCGCTCAGTGCTAAAATCTATCCGTAGGTAAGTGGGGACGTGTGGGGTCATTCAAATAGCGCAGGAGATTGTCCGACTTATCTTGAAAGTCGGAGCTGTTTTCCTGCATAGTCTGTTCAAAACCAGCCGTCCCAAGGGTGACGAGTTGGAAACGTGCTGTTCAATGTCGCCATCGAATGGTAACCGGCTTGTGCGATCGTATGACAAGGGGCATGGTTGAAACGCAACGCTGTTCGTGACACATTGCGAGTGCTGAAATGGGCGAAGCCTTACGTGGCCCTCGTGATCCTTACTCTTCTTGTCCTCAGCCTGAGCACCTTCATCATTCAGTCACGCGGAGTCTTGGCTGGTCTTTTCGCCCACGTTCTTAAGCAGCCTGAAGCGAAAGAATATGACGGTCACCGCATTCTCATTGAAATGACCGCACGTGAGAATCAGGGGATCAGCGAATTCGACCTTTCGCCTGAGCCTGAAGAGGAGAAAGGGTTTGACGCCTTGCAGGTCTTGGCTTCATATGTGTCCCCTCCTCATGAGGACGCCAGAAGCCTTGGACCACTTCTAAGACTTGCAATGCTTGCTGTTGGCCTTGGAGTTTGCATTGCAGTCTTCAGCTTTCTGGCGGACTGGCTTTCAAAGTACCTTATCAACCGCGTCGCGGTGGATATGCGTTGTTCGGTGTGTGAGCACTTGATTGCGCTCCCTCTTTCATTTTTCGATGAAAAACACCAGGGTGAGCTTTACGCTCGTCTGACAAACGACCTCAACCTCAGCCGCCAGGCTATTGATATCTTGCTTAGCGACATCATCAGACAGCCGCTCACACTCTTTTGGGCTGTGGCAATTGCCTTCTTGATCAGTTGGCAAATGTCCATAGCGGTGTTTCTGATCATTCCATTGCCAGTCTGGTTGCTCGTGAAAATAGGCGGTAAGGTCAAAAAGAAAGGAAGACGCCGTCAGGTGAAAGTGGGACATCTTACCCACATGATGGTGCAATTCCTGTCAGGCATTCGCATTGTAAAAGCTTTTTCAATGGAGCAAGACGAGATACGCCAATTCCGTGAAGAGAGCAACAATTTTGTTCATCGCGCAATGCATGTGGTTCGCTACAAGGCTCTCAGCAATGCTCTCTTCAGATTGATCGGCAATTTAGGACTTGGAATTGTGCTTGTCATGGGCGGTTGGGTTCTCTTGCACGGTTGGTTCGATCTGGAACCAAAGCACCTCTACTGGTACTTGGCCAATCTTGCATTGATGTACACGCCGGGAAGAGTTTTGATCAAGGCCTACAACAAACTCCAGGATTCCCTATCCGGAACAGAGCGCGTTTTGGAGCTTCTGGAAACAAAACCCGAAATCATCGATGATCCCAATGCTATTGACCTCCCACACGTCCAACACGGAATTGTTTTCAGAAACGTCACGTTCTCTTACAATCACGAGCCAGTGTTGAAGAACATTGATCTGGACGTACAGGCGGGAGAGACAGTTGCGATTGTGGGTCGAAGCGGGGCGGGGAAATCCACGCTGGTCGATCTTATCCCGCGATTCTATGACCCCAACGACGGTTCCATTGAAATAGACGGTACAGACCTACGCAGAATCAGCCGCCGTTCTCTGTTAGATCAGATCGCGATTGTCTCGCAAGATCCTTTTCTCTTTGACGCCTCAATTGCTGACAACATACGCTACGGAAGTAGGAACGCTTCGGACGAAGAGATCACTGCTGCTGCGATCGCTGCCAATATACACGACTTTATCCAGACGCTGCCCGATAAGTACGATACTGTTGTTGGTGAACGGGGGGCCAAACTATCCGGCGGGCAAAGACAGCGCATAACTATCGCTCGAGCTATCATCAAAGACGCACCCATACTCATTCTGGACGAGGCAACGTCTTCCCTTGATACTGAGTCGGAAGCTCTGATCCAGGAAGCTCTCGAAAATCTCATGGTTGGCCGCACGACATTTGTCATCGCACACCGTCTCTCCACTGTCGAACACGCACAGAAGATCATCGTGCTCAGAAACGGTGAGATCGTCGAGACCGGCACGCACACTTCCCTCCTCGAACAGGATGGGGAGTATTGTCGTCTCTATCGAATGGATTTTCGATCAGGAAGCAAGAACGGACAGAATAGCGGCTGAGGGTAACTTGCTCAGGCGCCCGTGAAGAATTCTGTGGCGGGATGAATAATCTGATCAAGACTGATCTTGCCATTGTAACAAGCGCGGTAGGTCACCAAGTCGCTGTACAGTTTCTCCATTCTGTTTACCCGAAACTTATTAAGAAACTTCTCTTGGATGACTTTCAGGCCATTCTGACCAAGTTGCCTGCCCAATTCACGATCCCGAAGCAATTTTACGATGGCCATGGCAAGTGCATCAGGATCACCTGGCTGTACAAGAAGTCCCGTCTTCCCGTTGACTACTAGCTCAGGATTCCCTCCCACGTTCGTTGCAACAACTGGTTTTGCCATTGCAAGAGACTCACGAATTGCACCGGTAAGGCCCTCGCCCTCGGTGGATGAGCTGACATGCACGTCCATTGCAGCCATCAGTTTGGGCACATCGCCACGAAAACCACATATTACAAATCTGTCGAGGATTCCGCGTTCGTCGCAAATGCTCGCCAAGGTGCTACGCATTGAGGGAGGAGCATCGCCCGCCAACAGGAATCGAACCTCCGGCACTTCCTCAATCACCTTGACCGCTGCATCAAGAAAGACACCGTGGGCCTTTTTCTTGTCGCTTTTCAAATTGTAGTTCGCAATCATGCCTACAACAGGAACATTCATGTCGCCGTCGAACAGCTCATTTCTTACATCCTCAGCACCGATTTCCGGATTGAACTCTTCGGGATCAATACCGCCGTATATCACCTCGATCTTGTTTGGATCAACTTTGCCGGTGAGAATGAGCGAACGCTTGACTGCCTCCGCAACAGCAACGACCTTCGTCACTTTGCGAGAGTTCATCCGAGAAGCCTCGGGATGCGTGAGCGGATAGGAGTTGCCCCAGTTGCCCACTACGACGGGCAAATCCATCCCGACCGTCGCATGGAAGAGAAATTCGAGCGCTCGGTCCTTGTGAACGTGAATGATATCAAAAGGCTTGTGCCGAAGGAACTTGCGAAACTCCAAGGACCCAGAGATTCCTCGCATCTCGAACAACGCTACCTCAAGACCGGCTTCACGAACAGCTTCAAGGTTTGCGTGAATCCGTCGCCGCTTGCGAAAAGCGCAGGTCACATCATGGCCCCTGGACCTCAGCTCACGAGCAAGGCGCAACATCTGAATCGCCCCTCCGCGATTGACATCTGTATGTGAGGCCAGTTCGAGTATCCGGAGCTTGTTCATATTCCTCTCACTACTTAAGGACCACCTGTTGATTCAGCATAGCACGACTCCCTTCTTTCGTCAAGAAATCATCGTTCTGCCATTTGAATTGGACGAGATATCCAGCGGCAAGTCAAGAAGTGATTGTAGAACAATAAAGGGCTGGAGCTGAAGCAATTCAAGCTCGAAAAGAGAAGAAGACACGCCGTCGTTACATGTTTCACTTCCTTGACTTTCAAGAAAAGCACGGATAAAATACTTTCTTCTGCTTCTGGGCGAATCACGTAGATTCCCCAATTTAAATGGAAAATTCTGAGAGAAACAAAGATGGCTCTGCCAAAAAAGAAGATTTCTCGTGCGCGTGGTGGTAGGCGCCGCTCACATCAGGGTCTAAAGCTTCAGAAGCTCGTCGAGTGCAGCCATTGCCACGAGAAGAAGCTTCCCCACCGAGTATGCCCAGGCTGCGGCCATTATGCCGGACGACAGATCGTGAGCACGGAAGCTGAGTAACCTATGCGAATCGCAATTGATGCGATGGGTGGTGATAGGGCTCCTCGGATCAACGTTCGAGGCGCCGTGGAGGCCGCGAAACGTTGGCCTGGCCATGAGGTAGTCTTGGTCGGTGATCAGGATAAGCTTCGTGCTGAACTTAAAGCGACCCCTGGCAACGATTGTTCCGCTATCAGCATCGAACACGCCTCACAAGTAGTAGAAATGGGAGAGTCCCCTGTCGCAACCTTGCGTCGCAAACGTGACTCCTCAATTCTTCGCGCTGTCAAGCTAGTCAAAGAAAACAAGGCCGATGCGCTCGTGTCTGCGGGAGACACGGGAGCAGCAATGGCTGCCTGCGTTATGTATCTGACACGACTTCCTGGTATACAGAAACCCGGAATAGCTGTGCCTTTCCCCACTCAGGATTCCCGCCCTTGTCTTCTTATTGACGTGGGTGCAAATCCCTATTGCAAACCCCAACACCTTTTCCAGTACGGTGTCATGGCTTCTGTCTATAGCCGAAGAATCCTGGGAGTGGATCAACCAAGAGTGGGATTGCTCAACATCGGTGAAGAAGCCGTCAAAGGAACCGCTCTGACAAGAGAGACTCAAAGGCTTTTTGAGAGCAGTGGCCTCAACTACAAGGGAAGCGTAGAGGGGCGAGATATTTTTAACGGCCGATGCGACGTAGTCGTGTGCGACGGTTTTGTCGGAAACGTCGTTCTGAAAACAAGCGAGGGATTGGCAGAAATACTCATTAGTATGGTCAAGGGAGCCATCGGCAAGAACTGGCGTCGCAAGCTTGGAGCTGCTCTGTGTAAGGACGCCTTTGCCGACTTGAAGCACTCGACAGACTATTCCGAATACGGCGGAGCACCGCTGCTGGGCGTCGACGGCATCTGCATCATATGCCATGGCAGTTCAAACTCGCACGCTATCGCCAATGCTATCGGCGTAGCCATCGAGCACGCACGCTATGAGGTGAACGAAGAAATTGTCTCTGAGGTTAAGGCCGCCACGGAAGCTTGCAGTCTCTCCTCAGGCTAGCCTACCCGTCAAAACACAGTTCAATATACAAGAGTGACACATGACTACCTCCGCAAATGCTGCTATCTTGGGAACAGGTGCCTTCGTTCCTGAGAAAACCATGACCAACCATGATCTTGAGAAGATGGTCGAAACGTCAGATGAATGGATCGTCACGCGCACGGGCATTCGTGAACGTCGGGTGGCCGATTCGGATACAGCTTCCTCCGATCTCGCTCTGCCCGCGTCAAAACAGGCCATAGACAATGCCGGCCTGACCCCCGAAGATATCGACCTCATAATCGTGGCAACCATCACGCCAGACATGAGCTTCCCATCTACCGCTTGTTGGTTGCAGGGGAAGCTTGGCGCAAAGAACGCGGCAGCATTTGACATTTCCGCAGCCTGCTCAGGTTTCATCTATTCGCTCATCATGGCAAAGAACGCCGTTGAGGCCGGGACGCACAGGCATGTCCTCGTGGTCGGAGCTGAGATACTCACGAAATTCACCGACTACACAGACCGCACCAGTTGCATCCTGTTCGGTGACGGAGCGGGGGCAGTGGTAGTGGGACCTGGCAATGGACGGCGCGAATTGCAGACGGTGTTCATGAAATCCGATGGCTCGAGCGGTGAAATAATGCAACTGCCCGGCGGTGGCTCACGCAACGTCGCGACACACGAGACAATTGACCAGCGCCTTCATTACATGAAAATCCGTGGCCGAGAGGTTTACAAATTTGTCGTTCTCAAGATGGCAGAACTGATCGAACAGGCTGCCGCCGAAAACGGTATTACAAAGGAAGACATCGCTGCCATCATTCCTCATCAGATGAACAGCCGGATAATCGAAGGAGCAATGCAGCGCCTCGAACTGCCAATGCAAACGGCATATCTCAATATCGATACATATGGGAACACATCCGCCGCGTCCATCCCAATCGCGCTGCACGAAGCTGCACAAGAAGGCAGACTGAAAGACGGAGACTTCGCTGTGCTCGTCGCCTTCGGCGCGGGCCTCACCTGGGGGTACTGCACCATAAGATGGTAGATCAACCACACGCCATTCTTTTTCCTGGACAGGGCGCACAGAAGCTGGGAATGGGAAAGGACTTCTATGATGCGTTCCCAGCCAGCCGTGCAGTCTATGAACGAGCGAATGAGTTGTTAGGCTACGATCTGGCGTCCATCTGCTTCGACGGTCCTTCAGAGAGGCTCAGTGAGACTGCTGTCTGTCAGCCGGCAATACTCGTGACTAGCCTAGCCATACTCGCATCGCTCCGTGAGAAAAATTCGTTCACTTCAAGGACATTCGTCGCCACAGCAGGCTTGAGCTTGGGCGAGTACACTGCTCTTGCCTTTGCAGGAGCCATGACCTCAGACGATGCCGTCCGCATCGTTGCCCGTCGTGGCCAGTTAATGTCGGAGGCTGGGGCAAACAGAGGCGGAAAGATGGCGTCGATCATCGGCCTGTCCGCTACGGAAGTCATTGGAGCAGTGGAAGAGGCAGCCTCGTTCGGCCTCGTGGTCGCAGCAAACTTCAACTGCCCAGACCAAACCGTCATCTCAGGGGAAGAGACCGCTGTAGATCGAGCATCCGAATTATGCAAACAGAGAGGAGCCCGTATGGTCATTGCCCTCGCTGTTAGCGGCGCCTTTCATTCCCCATTGATGGACACTGCTCGCAAGCGACTTGGTGTCGAGCTTGCAAATGTGCATTTCAGGACACCAGCAGTATCCGTAGTATCAAACGTAACAGCAAGAGAGACAAATGGAGCCGAAGAGATTCCCGGCCTGTTAGAGCGCCAGTTGGTCAGTCCTGTGCGCTGGGATGATTCGATTCGTACGCTTCTGGCCCGCGGCGTCACACAATTCATCGAAGTTGGACCGGGCAAAACGCTTGCTGGACTGCTTCGGAGGATTGACCGTAGCGTGAAGGTCCACAGTATTGACAGTGTGGCATCGGCAGAAGCGCTGGAAGAATGGGAAACTTGACAGATATCTTTCCAAGGGAGGCCTGAAATGGATATTAAAGGTAAGGCAGCCATCATCACTGGCGGAGCACAGGGCATTGGCAAAGCCATCGCAATCCGACTCGCGCAAGCTGGTGCAGACATTGTTATTCCAGATATCAAGATTGAGATCGCTGACGAAACGGCAAAGGAGATTCAGCAGTCTGGTGTCAAGGCACTATCCGTTGAAGCGTCAGTCACCGATCTTGACCAGATGAACTTGGTTGTTGAAAAGACAGTTAAAACGTTCGGCAATATCTCCATCCTGGTCAACAACGCTGGCATTACACGTGACAACCTGCTCCTGCGCATGAAAGATGAAGACTGGAAGGCTGTGCTGGACGTCAATCTTCGAGGTGCCTTCATTTGCACAAAAGCAGTCCTTCGCCAGATGCTGAGGCAAAAGTGGGGCCGTATTGTGAACATTGCTTCTGTGGTCGGTATCATGGGAAACGCTGGCCAGTGCAACTATTCTGCCTCGAAAGCAGGTATGATAGGGTTTACGAAATCAGCGGCACGGGAATTGGGTTCACGCGGTATCACAGTAAACGCAGTCGCACCGGGGTACATCGAGACAGCAATGACCGACGCTCTGAGCGAGGAACAGACGGCTGCAATGAAGCAGAACATATCGCTACAGCGACTGGGCAGGCCAGAGGATGTTGCAAATGCTGTGGCGTTTCTATCAAGCGAAGAAGCGTCGTACACCACCGGTCATGTACTGAACGTTGACGGCGGTATGGCAATGTAACATGAGGCTCTTGTGACATTAACGGTATGGGACACAGAAGAAGGAATGAGGTAATTGTTTGTAGCTTCTTTGGCTCTCCCCTGTTCGCGCTGGAAATCTCCCGTTTTTTTGATATCCTATTAACCGTTGAAATAATTGCTGCTTGGGTTGCCTGAGCGCTACCCTTGTTGTCTGTTTTCTAGAGATTAAGGAGGTGGAACGGTGTCCTCAGTTGCTGAAAGAGTATCAAAGATCGTATGTGACAAGATGAACATGAAGCCGGAACAAGTTGGCCCGGAGACTTCTTTCGTCAACGATCTTGGTGCGGATTCGCTTGACGTCGTGGAACTCGTAATGGAGTTCGAAGAGGAATTTTCGATTGATATCCCTGACGAAGATGCCGAAAAGATCCAGACCGTCGCCGACGCCGCAAAATATGTGGAAGAACACATCGAGAAATGAAATCAAACCGTCGCGTCGTCATAACGGGTTTGGGAGCAGTCACTTCCCTTGGCATTGAAAAGGAAACCTTCTGGAAGAATCTATGTGAAGGCAGAAGTGGTATTCGCCTTATTACACTGTTCGATCCCTCCGAGTTTCCGACTCAGATCGGAGGCGAGGTCAAAGACTTTGACCCTTCACCGTGGATCGACAAACGCGAGCAACGTCGAATAGACCGCTTTGGCCAGTTTGCCATAGTAGCGGGGGTTCACGCTGTTGAGGACTCAGGACTGGATTTCTCCAAGGTAGACCGAGACCGCTCCGGTGTTGTGATTGGTTCCGGCATTGGCGGCTTGTCAGAAATTGAGACGCAGCATGAGATCCTTCTGACAAAAGGAGCCAAGCGTGTTTCGCCATTCCTCGTTCCCAAGCTAATGGTAAATGCAGCTGCAGGACTTGTATCCATCCGCTTTGGTGTACGCGGGCCCAACACAGCTGTCGCCACTGCCTGCGCATCCGGTTCCCATGCAGTCGGCGATGCTTTCCGCGTGATCCAACGCGATGAAGCTGACATCATGATCGCAGGCGGGTCCGAAGCGGCATTGACCCCAATCGGTCTGGCAGGCTTCTGCAGTCTCAAAGCCCTCTCCAGAAGAAACAAAGAACCAGAGCGTGCGAGTCGTCCGTTCGATAAGGAACGCGATGGCTTTGTAATTGGCGAGGGAGCTGGCATCCTGATTCTCGAGGAATTGCAGCATGCGTTAGGACGTGGGGCACACATTTACGCTGAGGTCCGCGGCTACGGTATGAGTAGCGATGCGCACCATATCACGGCACCCGATCCAACGGGGCGGGGCGCCGCCAACGCAATGCTCGATGCAATTCAGCAAGCTGGACTGAAGCCCGATGATGTGACATACGTCAACGCTCACGGAACATCGACAGCGATGAACGATGAGATGGAGACGAACGCCACAAAGCTGGCATTTGGTGATCATGCACGGAAATTGGCTATTAGTTCGACCAAATCCATGATTGGTCACCTCTTGGGCGGAGCAGGGGGCGTGGAGCTTGTTTTTACGGCCTTGACGGTTGAGCGGGATATCATCCTGCCAACTATCAACTACGAAAATCCAGATCCGAGCTGCGACCTCGACTATGTGCCAAACAAAGCACGGTCCTGCACGGTTGAAGTGGCAATGTCCAACACCTTCGGCTTCGGCGGACACAACGCAAGCGTTCTTCTTTCAAAATATCGAGGTTAGCCTCGGAATATTCGTCTGGACAACATAGACTGAATCAATGTAACCTTTTTACAAAAATGAATTTCTTTGCAATGTTCAGATTTCGTTGTAGAATCGAAATGATGGGCGTTGGGCGCTTATGGCGTAGTGCAAAATAGTCTTCTCAATGACATTGGCTACGATCTGGGCGTTCTGCGACCGTCTAATATTCACACAGGAGGAGCAACGTGAACAAGGGTGATCTTGTAGCTGCAGTAGCAAAGAGTATGAGTTCCAAAGCGGAGGCCGAGCGTGCGGTAAATGCAGTGCTCGTCGCCATACAAAAGGGATTGAAGAAGGATAAGAAAGTTGCATTGGTAGGATTTGGCACTTTCGCGGTGAAAGTGCGCAAAGCCCGCACTGGTCGTAATCCCCGAACGGGCGAGACAATCAAGATCAAGAAGAGTAAGACCGTAGGATTCAAGGCTGGACAGGCTCTTAAGAGTTCTATCTAGCGTTTCATTTCGTCGTCGACGACTGCAAGCAGTAGCATGCAATGTTCTTCATAGGCATTTGTGTCTCGGAGAACGAAAGGCTCTTTAGCAACATAGCTCTTCGTTTCAGTGATACCCAATATGGGGTCTGCATATGGAGGTGCGCCATGAGGTTGTCTCACAAGCCTGTAAGAAAGTGTCACCGTTGCTCGCTGAATCTTGGAAAAGTCTGCGCGTTGTTTGATTTTCCCCGAGACCAATGGGGGAAAAGGATGTGTGTCGGCTATCTGAATGAGGAGTTGCTGAAGTCGTACGAAGAAACGGTAGAAAAGCGCACGGAGAATGACGCCAAAGTCAAGCGTCAGCTTCGCGCAAAACAATCACGCTCAGTGCCACACTATGACGGCCACATGTGGTCTGGTCAATGTGCTCAGGGCATGTTTAATCCGCACGGTTCAAGTATTACCAGAAGCGTCCTGAGGAGATAGACCAGAGTATGGTAAAAGTCCGATGGGCTCCCAGTCCAACCGGGAACCCTCACATAGGAAATGCCTCCATTGCGCTTTACAACTATGTTTTCGCAAAGGCCAATGGAGGCAGCTTTGTTTTGCGTATTGAGGATACCGACCGCACTCGTTCGACGAGGGAATCCGAAGAAGCCATCTTTGCATCTCTCAAATGGCTGGGTCTTCAGTTCAATGAGGGGCCTGATGTTGGCGGACCTCACGGGCCGTATCGTCAGTCCGAACGAAGCGACATTTATCGCGAGCACACACAGCATCTACTCGACACCGGCAACGCCTATCGATGCTTCTGCAGTCCCGAGATGCTCAAGGAAGAGCGCGAACAAAGGCAGGCTCAAGGGTTGCCTTTGATGTACTCTGGACGATGTCGTGGCCTCTCGGAAGGCGATATAGAGAAGCACATCGACAAAGGCGATTCTTTTACGGTTCGTCTCAAAGTCCAGCGAGACGGAGAGACACGATTTCACGATCACTTGCGTGGCGAAGTGGTATTCAAGAATGCCGTGGTAGACGACCAGGTATTGCTCAAGTCGGATGGCTTCCCGACGTACCACCTGGCCAACGTTGTCGACGATCATCTGATGGAAATCACTCACGTTTTGCGAGGCGAGGAATGGATATCGTCGACACCTAAGCACATTCTACTGTATCAAGCGTTCGGTTGGCAGCCGCCGAAATTCGTCCATATGTCTCTCCTACGTGATTCTGCCCGCAGAAAGCTTTCCAAGCGAGACGGAACTCCTACAGGGATTCTACAGTATCGTGATGCGGGGTACTTACCTGAAACCATCCGAAACTTCCTGGCCTTGATGAGCTTTTCAATGTCCGACGAAAGGGAGGTCTTCAGCCTCGATGAAATGATCGATGACTTCTCGCTCGACCGCCTCAAGACCAGCGCTCCTGTTTTCGATCTCCAAAAGCTCGAATGGTTGAATGGCGTGTACATTCGCAGCCTAAGCTCAGACGTTTTGATCGAGAGACTGCGCGAGGTATCACCACTTGCGCGGCAATTGGAAACAACCGATATCGAGACCATTCTGCCGCTAGTGCGTGAGCGAATGAAGACGTTGATTGATTTTGATCCTGTATCTCGGTTCTTTTTCGTGGATGAACTTGAGTATGACCCTCAGTCACTGGTACCTAAGAAATGCGATGCAGACACTGCAAAGCAGATGCTTGAGTATGCGATTGCGGAGCTGAAAAGCATGCCGAACTGGGTAGCAGAAGATATGGAAACGTGGGCCAGATCACTCGCCAAAGAGAAGGGTTGGAAAGTCGGTTCATTCTTCATGTGCCTGCGAGTCGCAATAACTGGAAGCATAGCTACACCACCGCTGCTCGAAAGCATGCAAGTCCTCGGACGAGAAAAGTGCATCGAGAGGCTATCGAAGGCACTCTCGCTTGTTTCTTGCTCCGGCTGAATTTTTCTCGTTCAAGATGTATCCCGCGCCGTGGAGATTGTTTCAGCTCCGGCCGGACAAGGACTCGACAGAAATGGGTCTATGCTGTTGTGGCGTAATCTGAAATATATGAGCCGAAATGCTACCGATCTACTGTTGTGACTCTTTCTTGTTCATGCAAATCCCTGTTCGCGCAACATCTCTTCCGTAATGCCCCCTGGGCTTCCCCCGTTCCGGGTGAGAAGTCTCGCGACCAATTTGGCAAGAATATCAGTCTCAAGATTCAATCTGGCCCCAACGCTCTTTTGCCCCAGCGTCGTTACTTCCAGTGTGTGAGGAATAACAGCGACAGCAAAATTCGTATCAGTTAAGGAAGCGACAGTAAGGCTAATTCCGTCAACAGCGATAGACCCCTTCTCCACGATGAGTTGCATTATGTCGGGTGGAGCATCAATGCTGACAGTACCGCCTTCGTGTCGCACATCTTTGGCAGAGAGTGTTCCGACCCCGTCAACATGCCCCTGCACGAAGTGCCCGGCCAGCCTGCTGCCGACCTGAAGTGACCTTTCAACATTGACAAGGTCGCCGGGACGAAGCTCTCCCAAGTTGGTTCGCCGCAGTGTTTCCTCACTCACATCGAACACGCCTGTTGAATCTGAGAAGGATGTGACTGTGAGGCAAGCTCCGTTGATGGCAATACTGTCGCCAATTGGTGTACCTTCTGACATTTCGCCAAGGTCGACCGACAGCTTTGCAGTTGTACCACCTCGCCTGATCGAAGTTACTCTCGCAATGGTCTCGATGATACCTGTGAACATGGCAGTATGATACGGCAGGTCGGACTACCAGTCAAGCAGTTCAATAGCCGGTCCCGCTGTGACAACCCTTGCACTGGAAGGAACAATTCACAACGGCCTAGTCCGCAAGCTTTTCCAAAGTCTCTACTCGATCTTGGACCAATCGGCTAATACTGGCATCCTCAATACTATCGAGATATTTCCGCCAGTAGTCTATTGCCAGTTTGGGATGTATACCGCGTTCACAGTCCAGCGCAGCCTCACGGAAAACCCATGGAGCATTCTGGCCCGCCATCAGGTCCGTCATCTCCTTTGCAGCTTGAGGCATGTCACCAGCATACTTGGCCCTGAGAACGTTCAGAGCACTTTGCAGCTTCACTCTGCACGTGTCGCTCCATTCAGGAGAGAGAGCATCGATTTCCCTCAATGATGCAGCTTGCGTGGCAGGACAGGAGCGTTTGTTGTCCGGACATTCCTGCAGCCACAACAATTGTGCCAGTGCGTTCATGCTCTGGAGACAAGTGCGATTCCTCAGAATTTTGAGATCATTGGAAATAAAATGGTATGAGGACACGACGGCAGCATGTGCAGGGCGTATAACGCTATAGGTTACGTCCTGACCCGACTGTATGACCTTTCTTCTCGTCAAGCATATAATCAGATCCACCCTCTTCTTTCGAGCCACGCCTTTGAGGTGCTCCAAAAGTTCCTCACCGTCGTACTCAGGTGGACTGCTTTTCTCAATTGGCGCTGGTGGTTTAATCTTGCGCAGTCCCTTCACCTTCACCCGCCCAATCGAGTCTATCATCTTCATGACTGCAAGCACGGTTTCGTCATCGATACCTTTAAAGGCAGTGATACCGACTACGGGGTTTCGGTTCTCTCTCGCCCACTCTCGCCAGCCGTCCACGTCAAGACCAAACTTCTGACCGTTTGACAGGCCGATAAGCTGAAGCGCTGCCAGACCACGAATGTGGTCGTCCTTGACAGACAAAAGACTGATGTGAGATGTAAGCGAACCGTCATCAAAGCGTTCCAGCAGTGACATAACTCGCTTGTCCCATTTCCTGTTGGTGCCTGTAAGAAACTGACCGACGTAACCGGCTTGAAACGGTAATGCAACTGACTCCAAAACGTTCCACGAGATTGATGCGACCACATTGTTCTTGCTCATGATCATGCGACGCAGGAACACACTTGTTGCGGATTCATCTATTGAGACAAGTGCTTTGCCGGCAATCTCCCGCAACTGCGCGTCCTTTACAATCACACGGCAGAGCGCTGGAATGGCCATCCACTCCCTGCGAGCCCCGATGGAATTGATCGCAGACTCTCTGACCCATTCGTCTTTGTCGAAGTCCAGCATCTGGACCAATTGGGATGCCGTGGCCGCATCAGAGAACACACCCATGGCCACTGCAACGTCATCCCGCACGTCAACCCTATCACTAATGGAGAGTGTAATGAGAGCTTCAGCTGCGCGAGTTGTGCGGATTTTGGACAAGAGGTGAATGAGTCTCTGAGTGATTATAGTATTTGAAACTTTCCCGATTGCACTGGCCACTGGGGCGACAGCATGATCTGAGAGCTTCAGCAACTTCCGCTCCTCACGCCATAGGTCGGCCTCAGGATCACGTTGCATTCCGTTGATGTACTTGGACACAATCACTTTCGCCTCTGCTATTCGAGTCTCTTCACTAGACTCGGCGGATACAACTCTGTCGACGTCTTCCGTGGGAATGACAAATTCAGCCCCGTCGTCAGTCACTATTCTTACCGCATTCTCGATTTTCGTCACTGTGCCAGAAAAGACTTGGCCGTTTTTCAGATGAACCTTCTCTCCGCTCACCTCAGAGGAAACAGCAAGACCAAAGACCACAAGGAACATTGCCATAATGGCGATCGGTTGGAGCAAGCATTTCATGTTCACATCACCTCTTCTGACGAAAAGTAAGGATCCGTTGAGTGGGTCGAACCCAACACGCTAACAGATCTGGGGCGTCAATAACTCAAGTGATGATGGTGTGGGGGTGCTAATGGTACCATCAAGGTCTATAAGACATTGTATCACCGCATGACCTTCAGTCAAAAGCGCTGGCGCATCGAACACATTCCGTGAGCAATACCCGGAGCGGCCGATTTGCTCGCTTGCTGGAGAGTCGGCTCTTTGCACGTCCACTCCGCACAGATCCCACATTGACCTTCTCGCAGCGAAAAGATGGACAGAAGGGGAAATACTAGGTTGTTCGAGCTTTGTCCTGACCTTCCTTCCTGACGAGCATGAGATTGCGGATATAGATGATACTATTTGCCGAAAACCCAAGAATGAACACCGGATCTGCCCTGTATATCGCATATGAAAGCAACATCAAAGATCCGATCAGGCTGAGATACCAGAAACTCACAGGAATGAGACTTTTCCCGCGCCTCTCCGAATAGATCCATTGGACAACAAAACGCGAGCCGAACAGCAATTGCCCAATCAGACCGATAACTCCCCATGGCTGGGCAAGCTTTTGAAGTAACTCTGTCATTGTTGATTCTCTTCTATAATTCTGTATTTCAGGTGGCGCTTCTTCATCCAGGTAACTGCAAAGAGATCAATAAGTGCTCTGAACGCACGGTTTCTGATGTTATATTTCGCTTTGCCCTTCTTCCGAGGGTGGTGACTCACCGGAACCTCAATGACACTGAACCCTTCTATTCTTGCCAGTGTCGGCAGGAATCTGTGCAAACCGTCATAGAGTTTCAGTCGCTCGATAACTTCCCGCCGAAAAGCTTTAAGCCCACAGGCACTGTCAGTGATATCTTCGCCACTAACCCAATTGCGAATACCATTGGCTATTCTTGTCGAAACAAGGCGTATCCAGGGATCATTGCGCTTCACACGCTTGCCGGCAACCATGTCATGGTCTTGCAGATGCTTGAGCAAGAGAGGAATGTCTGCTGGATCGTTCTGAAGATCCGAGTCAATCATGACAACTTGCTCTCCGCGAGCAGCGCGAAAGCCCGCATCAAGTGCCGAAGTCTGCCCGGAGTTCTGCTCGAACTGAAGAAGTCTTATCTCAGAATGCTGAATTCCCAGTTGACGAATGACTTCCGCGCTCTGATCGGAGCTTCCGTCATCGATAAAGATCAACTCAAACGGCTGGCTCAAGGGAGCAATAGCTGCGAAAAGCCGGTCGCTCAATTCCCCAAGGTTATCTTCTTCGTTGTAAACTGGTATGACAACAGATAATTGCATCTCAGTTTTCCGATCGTTCATCACTTTCAATGCCCTCCTGGTAACGCTCATTATAGCACGTTGGAGATGAGCGACAATACAAGACTCGCTACGGTTTCGCTCCAATAGGATTTCTCATATAATGGATTTGAAAATACAGTGTACAAACCATAAACTCTGTAGCTTAAGTCCTGGCCCAAGGATTCTGTAGATGGTAAGCTCCAGTCAGTGATTCAGGATGTATCAACTGTCGCAGTAACGAATCAGAAGAGGATGAAGGGAACGATATGTCGAAAAACAGAATGGTCACGGTAGACGGTAATACTGCTGCATCGAACATTGCATATGCCTTCAGTGAGGTGGCGGCGATCTATCCTATTACACCCTCCAGTCCAATGGGCGAAATGGCCGACTCCTGGGCCACGAGCGGCAGGAAGAATCTGTTCGGTCAAGTCGTCAAGGTCGTCCAGATGCAGTCAGAAGGTGGAGCTGCAGGCGCATGCCATGGATCACTGACGGCAGGTGCAATGACAACATCGTTTACGGCATCACAAGGTCTTCTGCTGATGATTCCAAACATGTTCAAGATCGCCGGTGAAATGATGCCTGCCGTTCTACATGTTTCAGCTCGCTCTCTCGCCTGCCAGTCGCTGTCGATCTTTGGCGACCACTCGGATGTGATGGCCGTACGAGGAACAGGGTTTGGCTTGATTTCCTCCGCCAGTGTGCAAGAGGCACAAGACATAGCAGCTATTGCACATTTGGCGACGCTTGAGGCACGCATCCCCTTCGTCCACTTCTTCGATGGTTTTCGAACCTCTCATTCCATTCAAAAGATAGAAGAAATTGACAACGATACACTGAAATCCATGCTTGACATGAAATACGTGGAGCAGTTTAGAGCAAATGCCCTAAATCCTGAGCATCCAATGATCAAGGTCGGCGCTCAGAACCCCGACGTCTACTTCCAGGGCCGGGAGACGGTCAACAAGTACTACGAAGCAGCACCCGAAATCGTTCGTAAGTACATGCTGCTATTCAAGGAAAAGACTGGAAGAGAGTATGACTTGTTCCAGTACATTGGCAGCCCGGACGCGGACAAGATTATCATCGCCATGGGGTCATCTGTGGAGACAATTGAAGAAACAGTGAACTTCCTCATCGCGAGGGGCGAGAAGGTTGGAGCCATCAAGGTGCGTCTCTACAGGCCGTTCTCAGCCGAATATCTGCTCAAGGCGATTCCGGAAAGCGCCACGAAAATAGCCGTTCTCGATAGGACAAAAGAGCCTGGGGCCCCTGGCGAGCCGCTCTATCTCGACGTGATATCCGCGCTCAAGGGCAAAAACATTAAGGTCATCGGCGGGCGTTACGGACTGTCGTCGAAAGAATTCACGCCTTCAATGGTCAAGGCTGTTTACGATCATCTGGACAACAAGTGCACACATGACTTCACGGTTGGGATCAACGACGATGTTACCCACAAGTCGATCACAATCAATGAGGAAGTCGACTCGGAATCTGATGATGTTATCCGCTGCAAGTTCTGGGGATACGGTTCCGACGGAACCGTAAGTGCAAACAAGAACTCCATCAAGATCATCGGGGAAGGAACCGACCAGTTCGTCCAAGCATATTTCTCATACGACTCCAACAAGTCCGGAGGATTTACGGTCTCGCACTTGCGATTTGGCAAGTCCAAAATCCAGTCTGAATATCTGCTGACGAATAGCGATTTCATCGCTCTTCACAGGCATCAGTATATAGGCAAGTATGACATTCTCGAAGGAATTACCGAAGGCGGCACTTTCCTGCTGAACATGGGGGGAACTCCGGAAGAGATCTTTGCCAATCTGACCGAAGATATGCAGAAAACCATTATCGACAAAAAGGTGAAGTTCTACGCCATAGACGCCGAAAAGATCGCCAAGGAAGTTGGCCTTGGCAATCGCATAAACACAGTTATGCAGACGGCCTTTTTCAAGGTGTCCGGAATACTGCCGGAAGACGAAGCAATTGACATGATCAAGAAATTCGTTGAAAAGCAGTTCTCTCGCAAGGGCAAGGAAATCGTGGAGATGAACTGGAAGGCTATCGACGCCTCCGTAGATGCCTTGATCGAGGTTCCCGTCCCGGAGAATGACATCGCACACGCCGAGGTCCAGAAAGTTATACCAGACGAGCTTCCGGAGGATTGTGCGGACTTTGCCAGGAACGTGATAGAACCTATCCTGAGAATGAAGGGAGACACAATCCCGGTGTCAATGATGCCGCTTGATGGAGCCGTGCCTACCGGGACAAAGCGACTCGAAAGAAAAGGGAGGTCCGGCGCGCCTCTCAAATGGGCCTCAAGATACCCGGGGACAGAGAACGCACAGTTTGAAGATACGTATTATGAGTTCCCCGGTTCCTGTGCGGGTTGCGGTGAAACGGTGTATGTGCACTTGGCGACGCAGTTGTTCGGCGATCGCATGATGATTGCAAACGCGACAGGGTGTTCTTCAATCTGGGGCGGCACGTTCCCAACAACACCTTACTGCAAAGACAAAGAGGGCAGAGGGCCGACTTGGGCAAACTCCCTGTTTGAAGACAATGCAGAATATGGTTACGGAATGCGCCTGGCAGTTGATGCAAACCGGAGACAACTCAGATCGAATATCGATCAACTTCTCGAAAAGGGCACTACACCTGAATTGACAGAAGCTCTCAACAAAAGCGTGTCATTGTGGGACGAAGTCACTCCCGAGGCACGAGCTGCGTCGGTAAAGGTCAAGGAACTTCTGCCCGCTGCAATAGAAAATGGTACAGGCGATGCCAAGCCAATCTTGGAAAGGATTGACGAACTGAAAGACTACATCGTTGAGAAGAGCATCTGGATCGTCGGAGGCGATGGGTGGGCTTATGACATCGGATTCGGCGGACTCGACCACGTAATGGCTTCCAACCAAAATATCAATGTCCTCGTTCTCGACACCGAAGTCTACTCAAACACGGGAGGCCAGTCATCAAAATCCACGCCAAGAGGAGCAATCGCGAAGTTTGCATCAGGCGGAAAGCAACTGGGCAAGAAGAACCTCGGTCTGATGATGATGTCCTATGGATCTGCCTATGTTGCTTCGGTATGTCTGGGTCTTGACAGGGATCAACTTGTGAAGGCATTCGTTGAAGCCGAAAGCTACAATGGCCCATCGATTATCATCGCATATTCGCCTTGTATCGCCCACGGTTACAAGCTGGCAAAAGCGATGAAGCAATCGAAAATGGCCGGAGCAACCGGCTACTGGCCGTTGTATCGTTACAATCCGGCTCTTTCCAAAGAAGGCCAACACCCCTTCTCATGGGACTCTGAAGAACCTACTGAGGATTTTGACAAGTTCACCTCAGAAGAGATAAGGTACAAGGCCCTCGAACTCGCAATGCCTGAAGAGGCAAAGAGACTTCGCGAGTTGGCAAAGAAAGACAACACGCGAAGATTTGAAGAACTGAAGGCTTTCTTGAACGAATAGTCGTCCGAAAGCACCTCAGATCATGCTCTTCCTGACGAAGGGATGGCTATATCGGTCATCCCTTCGTCATGCACTACAGACATTGAGCGACTCGCCCTGTCTATACTGACACTCAAACACTATTGCATTGTGCAATGATATTGCGGTATCTTGTTGACACGGACGGGCAAATCCATTAACTCAGCCACATGGCAAGAAAGGGAGGTGGTAGTCGTGGAATGGCATCTGTGGGTCATCGCTGCAGTCGTACTCTTCATTGCCGAAGTGTTCACACCAGGGTTTGTGGTGGCGTGTTTCGGCGCGGCCTGTCTTTTGTCAGGCATCGCCGCCGCCTTGAACCTCGGGCCCAACGTACAGATTATCGTGTTCTGTATCTCATCGGCAGTTTCGTTTGTCGCTATCCGACCACTCATGAAGAAGTATCTCTGGCGAAGCGACCCCGGAACAAAGACAAACGTCAATGCCCTTGTTGGAAAGACTGGCCTCGTAACCGAAAAGATTGTCCCCCTCACAAGCCAGGGAAGAGTCGTCGTGGGGGGAGAGGACTGGCGCGGGGCCTCTGTCGATGAAACAGAAATCGAAGCTGGAATGAAGATCATAGTCACAGATATCGATGGCACAAAGCTAATCGTCAAACCGGTTCAGAACTCTGAGGAGAAATAGGAAATGACGCCAATTCTTGTCGTGCTGGGTATCATCGCTCTTTTCGTAATCATTTTTGCGGCAAAAGGAATACTCATTGTCCAGCAGGCTCAGACAGTAGTGATCGAGAGATTGGGCAAGTTTGACCGGGTTCTCGAATCAGGCATAAACATTATCTGGCCGATTCTTGACAAGCCACGGAAAATACAGTGGAGATATGTTCGGGAATTAGTGGACGGTCAAATCATGGCTTACAGACGGCCACTGGAGAGAATCGACTTGCGTGAGACGGTCTATGATTTTCCTCGCCAGAACGTTATCACAAAAGACAACGTAGTGATCGAGATCAATGCTCTTCTCTACTTCCAGATTACCGAGCCAATCAAGGCCGTCTACGAAATCGAAAATCTGCCACACGCAATTGAGAAGCTGACACAGACAACTCTGCGAAATGTAATCGGCGAACTCGATCTGGATGAGACACTGGCCTCCAGGGACACTATCAACAGCAAGCTTCGCTCTATTCTCGACGAGGCAACAGATAAGTGGGGAGTCAAGGTAAACCGCGTAGAGCTTCAGGACATCAATCCGCCTCCGGTTATCCAAGAGGCTATGGAGAAGCAAATGCGCGCCGAAAGAGATAGACGAGCTGCCATTCTCGAAGCGGAAGGTAGCAAGAGGTCAAATATCCTTGAAGCAGAAGGCTTCAAAGAAGCCAAAATTAACAGAGCCGAAGGTGAGAAGCGCTCAAAGATTCTCGAAGCAGAAGGTGTAGCTGAGGCTCGAATCAAAGTTGCAGAAGCCGAGTCAGAAGCTATCACAAAAATCACAGAATCCATCGCCGCCAGCAAGGGCGATCCTGCCAACTACCTCATCGCCGTCAGATACATTGAGGCACTTAAGGAAATGGTCTCCGGCAAGGACAACAAAGTCATCTACCTGCCGTACGAAGCTACAGGCATCCTGGGTTCCATCGGCGGCATCAAGGACATGCTCGAAGGCATCCGGAAGGAAGCGTAATGGCCAAGATCGTCACACTTCCGACGATTTGGGCTTTCCAAAGCGATAGTCATGAGCTTGCGACGTAGCAGCATGTCGCCTATCATCTAAGTAACGGTCAAGGTGGCCGCGATTATACTTTTACAGTATTGTGCAGTGGAATGTTGACATGTGGAACTACTCCAAGACAGTTATGGATCACTTCCTTAATCCGCGCAACGTAGGTGTCATCGAACACCCCGACGGGGAAGGGGAAGTCGGCTCGCTGGCGTGCGGCGATGCGCTGAAATTGACCTTCACACTCGACGACGATGGGCGAATCTCTGATGCCAAGTTTCAGACCTTCGGTTGCGCCAGCGCAATTGCCTCCTCCTCGGCTTTGACCGAAATGATCAAGGGCAAGACACTTCAGGAAGCGGAGACAATCACAAACAAGGACATCGCCGAATATCTTGGCGGCCTTCCCGAAGAAAAGATGCACTGCTCGGTGATGGGACGGGAAGCCCTCGAGGCCGCTATCGCACAATACAGAGGAGCCGCTCCAGAAAAGAGGGACATCGAAGGAACAGTAATCTGCAAATGTTTTGGAGTAACCGACAATGAAATAGAAAGAGCCATTAAAGAAAATGACTTAACCACGGTCGAACAGGTCACACACTATACGAAAGCCGGCGGCGGATGCGGAGGATGCAAGAACCTCATTGAAGATATCCTTGACAAGCTGCTGGAGTCCCAAGTAACAGAAAAACCAGCCACCAAGCAACCGACAGGTAAACTGACCAATATCCAAAAGATACAACTTATCCAAGACACGATCTCCCGCGAAATTCGACCGGCTCTGCAACGAGACGGTGGCGACCTTGAGTTGATCGATGTTGTTGGCGACCAAGTTTTGGTGGCTCTGCGTGGTACATGCAGCAATTGCCCAGCATCCAGTGTGACTGTACAGGACTTCATACAAGGAAAACTGCGCGAATTTGTCGCGGACTCAATTACCGTGGAGGAAGTCGCGCAATGAGAATCATCTACGCAGACAACAATGCCACCACAGCGGTCGCACCAGAAGTCCTGGACGCAATGCTGCCTTTCTTCACGAATCACTACGGAAATCCGTCTAGCATGCACATGCTGGCTGTCGAACCAAAAAGGGCTATGACGGAAGCGCGAGAAAAAGTAGGCCATCTGATTGGAGCCGATTCTTCTGAGATTGTTTTCAGCAGTTGCGGCACCGAAAGCGATTGCGCCGCTATTCGCGGGGCCCTTGCGGCAAACCCTCTGAAGCGTCATATAGTGACGACAAAGGTCGAGCACCCAGCCGTGCTGAATCTCTGCAAGTATCTTCATGAGACTGGGTACAAGGTCACATTTCTGTCTGTTGATTCAGACGGTCTGCTCGATCTGGATGAGCTTGACGCAGCAATCAACGATCAGACTGCTCTCGTCAGCGTGATGTATGCCAACAACGAAACGGGAGTAATCTTTCCTATCGAGAAGATCGCCGAAATCGTTAAGCAGAAAGGAGTTCTGCTGCACACGGACGCCGTTCAAGCAGTCGGCAAGCTGCCTATCGATCTATCGCAAAGCAGCATCGATCTGTTGTCTTTCTCCGGACACAAGCTTCATGCACCAAAGGGGATAGGCGGTCTGTACGTTCGGAGAGGCACTCGCTGGTCACCGTTTCTTATCGGCGGACATCAGGAGCGCGGTCGGCGAGCAGGTACCGAAAACATCCCATACATCGTCGGACTGGGCCGAGCCTGTGAACTCGCCGAAGCATCCCTCCAGGTCGAATCCGAGCGAGAGCGCAAAATGCGTGACAACCTTGAAAAGAAGCTGCTGAGACTGATACCCGACTCTCGCGTGAACGGAAGCGCAGAACATCGCTTGCCCAATACACTCAATATCAGCTTTGAGTTTGTAGAAGGTGAGGCCATCCTGCTCCTCTTGAGCCAGGACGGCATCGCAGCCTCATCCGGCTCTGCCTGCACTTCGGGTTCACTTGAGCCGTCTCACGTACTGCGCGCAATGGGTGTACCATTTACCTACGCCCACGGCTCTGTCCGGATAAGCCTGAGCCGCTACAACACTGAAAAAGATGTCAACAGTATTGTCGATAGTCTTGTTCGCATCATAGAGAGACTGAGAGAAATATCCCCGTTTCGCCACGAGCGCGATGCCGCCTCCAAGGTCGAGTCAGAATAGTGCCCCGCAAGCCACGCCTCTGCTGGTTCTCAATTTTATTCTCTTCGTCAACAATCACTCCTCGGCCGAGCTTGAAAAGTCGTGGCCGAACTGTGTACACTGCTACTCGACCAAGATTCTTTGACCAATGTTATCGGGAGCATCATGTCGGAACGAATTGATTTTCTCAGAGATACCTTCAAGTCACTTTTCGGATCGCTTGAAGACCTTGCTTTTTCTCGCGCCCCCGGCCGGATCAATCTGATCGGCGAGCACACTGACTACAACGATGGTTTTGTGCTGCCGATCGCAGTCCCGCGAGATATTTCCATTGTCTTCCGTCGAATTAACGAACCGCGAGTTGAACTCTGGGCTGCGAACTTCGAAGAGAAAGGCAGCCTCGATCTGGACGACCTTAAGCTCAACAATCAATCAGATTGGATGAAGTACCCACTGGGTGTGGCAACGCTGCTTGCGGAGAAGGGTTGTAAACTGAGAGGTATCCAGGGCGTCATACACGGAACCATTCCTGTCGGCGGGGGTATGTCCTCATCAGCAGCGCTCTGCGTTTCTGTCGCATTAGCGCTATGCCACGCTGCAGCCTTCAAGATGGACAAGCTTGACGTAGCCAGGATGTGTCAGGAAGCTGAGCGCCGTTTTGCCGGAGTTAGCTGTGGCATAATGGATCAATACGTATCACTCTTTGCCAAGAGGAGC
>Ga0180433_10002487_pt1 | contig 28369 bp, 34 predicted proteins | sample SS_ome_8_FD_132980 | JGI IMG/M metagenome (GOLD analysis project Ga0180433, IMG submission 132980) | Hypersaline lake sediment archaeal communities from the Salton Sea, California, USA - SS_1_D_1 metaG | ecosystem: Environmental > Aquatic > Non-marine Saline and Alkaline > Hypersaline >... | reverse complement strand
GTTCTCGTCGTCGAAGGAGATCGCGCCGCTGCTGTCCGTGATGGCGCCCGTGGCGAGCTGGAGGGTGGATCCGACGGTGGCCGTGGAGCTGACGGCCGCGGTGCCGGTCACGGCCAGGTTTCCAGAGGCGAGAGTGCCGCTGGTGCTGAGGTTCTCGTTGTCGAAGGATATGGCGCCGCTGCTGTCCGTGATGGCGCCCGTGGCGAGCTGGAGCGTGGATCCAACGGTGGCTGTGGAGCTGACGGCCGCCGTGCCCGTCACCGCCAGGTTTCCAGAGGCGAGCGTGCCGCTGGTGCTAAGGTTCTCGTTGTCGAAGGAGATCGCGCCGCTGCTGTCCGTGATGGCGCCCGTGGCTAGCTGGAGGGTTGACCCGATGGTGGCCGTGGAGCTGACGGCCGCCGTGCCTGTCACGGCCAGGTTTCCGGAAGCGAGCGTGCCGCTCGTGCTGAGGTTCTCGTCGTCGAAAGAGATCGCGCCAGTGGTGTCCGTGAGAGAGCCACTGGCCAGCAGCAGAGTACTGTCAACTGTGCCAGGGAAGCTGATGGTGTCGCCACTTTTGACCAGGTTGGTACCAGCAGAGATCTGGTGGTGACTGAAGATCGTCCAAGAAAGACTGTCTGTGCCCACGACGTCGGAGCCCCCGTCCGTGATGCAGACGAACCCGCGATCTGCATTTGTCGTGCCTTCTTCCGAAAAGACGTAAACGCCGGCGGCCGAAGCGCCAACGGCGAGGTCGGCGCTGCGAGTTGGGGCGCCCGCGGTGACGACGTAGATCCCGTTTTCGCTTGCGGTGGTCTGCTCTTTGAGAAGGATTCGGTCGCCCAGCGCCAGCAGGACTCCGTCCACTGTTTGGCCCGCAGCGAAGGCAGTCGCGAGCACACCGTTCGCCGTCGTCACGACCCGCACGGAGTCTTTCAAGTCCAGGCCTTCTTTTACGGAGTCGACGTACGCTTTGGTAGCAGCGTCCGAGTCCGCACTGGGGGCCTTCACCCCCGATATGGTGACGTCCCCCCCTTGAGATGAAAGCGTAAGTTTGCTCAATTCTGCGAGAAATGACGCTAGCACATTGCTCGAGGCATCTCGAAAGGTTATGCGATCCACGGCGAGTTCGGATGTTGCCATGTTTGCCTTGTTGGCAGGTTCGCCTAACACTATAGGTTGCTGTCTGTCGCTGTTCCCATGAAAGGGTTGACTGCCAGCGAGCAAAAGGCCATGTACCTCCTCGTCGTCGCGAGTCTCGTGGGTGGACCGCGCGGTTGGAAGTGAACGAATTTGGCGATGGCAGCCTCGGGAATTGCGTCGTTAGATGTCACGCGACAAATCAAATATCGCAAGCAGCGTGCGCGCCTCTTTTGTGGCACGGAGAGGGAAGAAGGAAGCGTGGCGGTAGGGGAGAAAGGAGAGCTGGCGCGTCAGGCAGTCCCGCCGCGAACGACGACTTTGTCGCAGTAAAGGACGGTGTTCTCTGCGGCGTTGCAAACTATGCGACCAACCGTGACGTCCGTTCCCGTGAGGAGCGTGAGGGCAGCAAGAGTGCTGTCGAGTACCGCCTCTCCGTCGTTCGACACCCTTCGTTGTTCATCCTGCGCGGCTTTGATTTCGCTCAACACGCGGGCCATGCCGTCGAGCGCATCCCCCCTCTGTTGGAAGGCGTATGTATGCGCATCCAATGCGGTTTTGATCTCGCTCAAGGCGTTGGCCACACTGTCGAGAGCCGCATCCCTTCTTTGCGAGGAGCCTATCAGCTCGTCTTGTCCACGCATGATCTTCGTCAGCGCGGCGCTAATGCTGTGCAGCGCTGCTTGCCCTGCTTGGGGGAGCTGTCCCTGGGCCGCCTTGATCTCCGCCAGCACTGCGAGGGCGGCGTAAAGCGATTCGCGAAGGTCCGCTACGACTTCTCTTATAGCTTGCAGTTCCGGTCGCGCTTTCGTGAAGCAGGCCTTTGCGTCCTCCGGATTGCTCTGCCGCGCCCTGCTTCCTTGACGATGCGGGGCCTCTTCGCAAACGAGGGAGTCAGGCGGAGCCAAGTCACCGCACGGGTTTCGCTCCGCGCAGTCGCGTGCGCCGCCAAGGTGTCCGGACCAACAAGAGGTGTCACCGCAGCGGCTCGGCCGAGAGTGGCGGGGCTGCCGCCGGCGCGCGTAATCGCAGACGGGTGATTTGCGAAGCCACATTTACTAGGGCTGTGTGAAAAGCAGGCATAGCCTCCATGTCCAGCGCGTCACCCCCAGAGAGAGACGCGTCGTGCTGCAGGCCCCAGCCCACCCGCGGGCGTACCTGGGGCTTTCCGAGAGCTTGGAGCTGCGGCGAGAAACGAAGGAGTGCCGCTGTGGGGCGGCGAAGCGGTCGGGCCAAGCGCAGCGGGCGGCGCGGCTGGCGGGACAGACAGGGGCGCACTTGGGGATCTCCCTACGCCAGCGGATGGTGCGTTGAGGTCGCTCGCCGTAGGCGCGCGCTCTCCCATCACGAGGCCGCAGACTCCACCCTCGGCGTCAGTGCAAAGGCAGACGGCGCCAGGTTTGAAAGCCAAGATGTCGCACGAGGTGCTCTGCGCACCGCAGAAGGCCGCACATGAATCGCGACCAGCCACCTCCTCCTTCATGGCGACTGCCGTTTTCAGCTAGCGAGAATGTGGGCGCGCGGATGGGAAAGCGTCCTCTCTCAAGCTTGCACGAGTCCCGCTTTCCGCAGGAGGCCTCTGGCTCTTTTGCCGAGCGGCCAGCTGCATCATTCGCGGGGTGCCAGAGCTTGAGAGCGCACGCCGGCAGCGGGTGCCGCTACGGACATCAGCAGTCCGCCATCGCCACACTGCCGTCTGCGCGCCTTGGAGCCAAGCCCAGCAGGAGGCTCTCGAGGTCGGTGGGATGTACGGTGACGAGGCCCTGGAGTTCCGCGAGCGTCACACCCTTGTCCATGGCCAGTGCGAGGCCCTGCACTGCGTCGGCAGCGTGTGGCATGATCAGGTGACAGCCGCGGACGCGCATGGAGTCGGACGCGTCGCACACAAGCTTTGCATAGCACGTTCGCCGCGCCGAGAGCGGGAGCTCGAGCGAGGAGCTCTCGCTCTCCAGAACTTCCACGTGCGCGGCGCCCAGGGCGGCTTCGGCCTCGGCTTCGCTGAGACCGACGGTGGCGAACTCGAGCGCCGCATACACAGCTGCGGGAATGTTGGAGACGCGGGGTTGGCCCCGGACGGCCCCAAAGGTTTCGTCCGCCCAGGTCTGCGCAGAGATGCGCGCCGCAGGCTGCAACTCAGGGAGGGTGCCAGCGACGTCCCCGACCGCATAGACAGTCCCTGCGGCCCCCTCCTGCGCGTATCCGACGACGCGCCAGCTGCCGTCCGTCACAATCCTTCCCGCTTTCAGGGCAGCGCCCCGTGCGAGCAGGTCCGCGATGAGGGGCGCCGTTGGCGAAGCGGCGCGGCCAATGGCAAGAACGACTGTGCGGTAGGTGCCCTCGTCACCTGCACTCCCGCGCACGGTTACCGTCCCGTCGAGGTTGTCGCACCACCGCGTGGGGCACTCTCCAGTGACCACGCGCACCTTGTGCCTCACGCTCAAGTCAGCGACGAGACGCTCGGCAGCGCAGGCATCGAATCCGCGCAGCGGCATCGAGCGCATCATCACCGTGACTGGGAAGCCGAGGCCGGAGACGATAGTGGCGAGCTCCAGGGCCACATAGGAGCCTCCGATGATGAGCGTTTCGCCGGGAGGCGCGAGGTCAGTGAAGAAGTCATCGGACGTCTGCAGCCTCCAAGTACGGGGGGGAGTTCCTTCCGAAGCCGTGAGGTAGGGCTCGGCTACAGGACGCGTCCCAGAGGCCACCAGGAGCTTGCGAAAGGTGAGAGTCTCGGAGCCGCCGTCCTCCTTCGTGCACAGCAGCGTGTCTGGCGCGCTGCCGAGCGTAGCCGTCCCATGCGCGAGGCGCACGCCCGCGCAGCGCAGGCGGCCGTATGCGTCCTCCTGGATCTGGCGGACGTGCCCATGCACTTCTGCGAGCGCGAGCTTCCAGACTGCCTCTGGTGGCTCCGCGGGGACCGCGCCAGCGAGGGGAGAAGCCTCTCGCGCGGCGACGCGGCCGACCGCCAGCTGCCGGAGGAGCTTCTTCGGGATGCAGCCCACCGCCGCGCACGTTCCAAGATACGGAGGCCAGGTAGCGTTGCCGCAGGGCGAAGGCGCGACGGTGTCGATAAGTCCGACGCGCGCACCCGCCGCCGCGGCGCGAAGGGCGGCTGTCTGTCCTGCCGTCCCACCCCCGACAACGACCAAGTCCAAACACGCCATGGGCGCGGCAGGTGGGGCCGCGTACGCCGGGGACTCTCCCACAAAGCCAGCGGCAGCGCGACCGAGGTAGAGGTTTATTTTAGCGAGGCCCCAGTAGTGGCGTTCGAGAACGCATGGAACGGGCTGCGAAGAGGCCGCGGCTGACGATGCGCGCAAGAGCCCGCCGCCTGGCAGGCGACACGCTCAAGGAGGGTCTCCAGTCGCCCGAGCGGGTGGCGCTGTTAGCCACGAGCCTTTGGCTTAGTGTCCGGGAGCAGGCGCGCCTCAGCTGGGTGGCTCGGGGATGGCGGTCTTTCTCCTGCCCGTCGTCCTTCTACCGCGCGGATGTGCGGCTGTTGGGGCTCTGCCCGTTCGTTCTTCATGGTCCCCGCTTCGCGGAGTTTGGTCTCGCCAGTGGCGCCATCCGCCAGTGGCACCGCGGCCTCGCGTGGTACTTCCCGTGATGGCGGCACGTTCGCCGAGCGGTCACGAAAGCCGCGGAGAGGACAAAGCCCGTCACCATGGGTGCACTCTCATCTTCACCGCGTCGCCCTCGCACTGCCGACATCGGCGACCTCGAGCGGGAGGTCCGTCGGCTCCGCCGCCTCTGTCGGGGGTTGGCGCAGGACAAGGTCAGTCTGGCCCGCATGGCTAATGCGGGGCCAGGGTGTCCGCGGTGCGCGGCGATGGAGGAGAAGGTGCGGATGCTCCTTTGGCAGAGGGACGAGGGCGAGGTCGCCGCAAGCGAACTCGCCGCCGCAAGCCCCCCTGTAGGGGGGCGGGTGGAGACGCCCCATGCGTGCGTTAAAAGAGAGGAGCAAGTGGTCTGCACAGAAATCAAACAGAGCATCTCCTGATGCTCACCTCCGTGCAGAACGCTACGCCCGCTGCAAAGTCCACGCCATCGAAGGCCGACGCAATGATGATGGCCGCAGCTCCGAACACCGCGAGTGCCTGCCCGACACCAGGCACCACCGTGATCCCAGCAGCCTGTCCACCCCCGAGCGGATACCCGACAGGCCCAGCGGGTGGAAAAGCGGACAAGATGGACACCACTGGAGGCACGAGCAGCTCAGCGGTGGCCAGCAAGGGAGGGGCGAAGCGGAGTCGGGTCTCCAAGACGACAGCGACCCCAGCGGAGGCCCCAGCGAATTGCCCTGCCTCCGCGGAGCCGTGTGAGGAGAAGGGGCCAGAGAGCGGGAACTGGCTCATCGTAGCCAAAGCCGTGCGGATGCACTTGAAAAACCACGAAGTGTCTATGCACTGTGGCTCGGATGCCCTCCCAGCCCTTAACGCGAAGCTGGCGGATCTGATCAAGGACGCTATTGGGCGCGCGCAGACGAACGGGCGCAAAACGCTCAAAGCCTGCGACTTCTGAGCGCCGCGCTCGCGGAAAGCCGCGGCGGCACAGACCTGGGGTCTGTGCACAGCCCGCGCCCCGGAGTGAGCCTGGTCGCACGCGACCGCTCCTTTTTTTTTGCCACTAGCAAGTCACGGGGATGCTCGCGGGAAGCCGCTCTGTGCGGCGGGCTCCCTTTGCCACGTGTCACAGAGAAGTGACGTTTCCGCCCGCATTGATAGCTCTGGGTGTTGTGCTCCTCGTGGCGGTAGTCGTGCTCGTCGTAGTCGTCATTATCCAGAACATCAACGACCCCTCCCGGCTCACCCCGCTCGCGCCCAGGTTGCCGCCTTCTCTCGATCGCGGCGCCCCGGCCACCGCCGCCACCGCTCGTCACGCCCTGCCTGGGCGAGCGCAAGGGAGGCAGTTCCAAGGACTGCTATTCTTGCCTCGCGGACACCGAAGTGTGGAGGAAAGTGGGCTGGACCTTCTCCCCGTGGAATTCCTAGCTGCGGGACATATTGGCCAAACGACGTGCCCGACGGACAGATTTCCAGACGTCTTGACGAGCACTCCGTGCGTCCACAGTGCCAGCCGTGGAGGGCATAACGAGGTGGCAGCGGTGTCAAGGACGCCGTGCGAGGACTACGAGCCGGCAGAGTTGGCCGGGGCCTGGGCAGTGCACGATTGGGATCGAAAGCTTGTCCGCCGGCCCGGCTCCGTGCAGGAAGGGCATGTCGCTTTGGACTGTCCCGACCTGGCCGCCCCAAGCGCGAGCTCCAAGTAGCCTCGGCAAGTCGCGCCGTCCTGTCAGAAGTAAGACGTGGAAGCCCGCTGCGACCCCAGACGGCTGCGGGTCACGCTCGCGCTCCTGATCCGAGGCAGCTCGTTCCTAGCTCGCAGCCGGGGGGATGGCGTTTTGGAGCGGCGAGGAGCTTGCCGGTATGCCGCGTCGTAGTGCAGGCCCCGTCGTAGAAGGAGGATGGGACTGACGCACTCCCGGATGGTCTCCGGCCGGTACACCGTGAGGTAGACGTGGCGGGAGCCGTGGCCAGAAACATTGAGCACAGCGATGGTGCGCTGTGAAACTTCAGCGGCGACCTGCAACTCCAGCTCGCCGCCAAAGACGCTCCCCGCACATAAGCCCCGGAGGTATGCCGCAGAGTCCTCGACATCGCCGGTCCCCTCCTCGCCGGGGGCCCAGAAGGGCAGGAACTCCGCCCGCAACCCTCCAGTCTCCGCATCTCGCAGCCTCCTGCAGACGCAGCGCCGCACGGCGCGTGCGCCGCCCGCGATATCTCCTGCCTTGTCCATCCTCTCCACCTCTTCCAGACTCGCACCGTCGCAGAAGGCAGCTCCTGCGGCAAGAGCGTACCACAGGCACTTGCCGTCGCCTCTGACGCGCCAGACCGACAGACCCTGGAGGCTCTGCAGCGACACGCGATGTACTGAACCCGGGTCGCGGGCCGCGGCAATGCAGTGCTCCCTGAGGCTCGGCTCAGGCGGCTGCATCTAATTCTTTCCAGTCCGTGAGGATCGGCGGTGCCATGTCCTCGCCGCAGGTGCGCGCAGGAGGAGGTAGAGACGAGCGAAGGGGGCGCACTCCGAGCTCGGAGATGGTCACCCACCGGGTGCAGCCGCTTTTGCCCGCGACAGTCACCTGCTGCACCAAGAACTTGCGCCCCCATCTGCTGCGCCCCACACGCCGGAGCGTCCAGTGTTGACGAAGTCGTCTGTGTCCGTTCTCCTCTTGGCCCTGCCCCGCACATCCTGCGGGGCTCTCCATGCGAGGAGCTTGTTTCTACAACCACGGTTCCGCCTGCTTGGATCTGACGCCGCGTGCGGATGCAGACCTCTTTGCCAGCCACAGGACGCCTGGGCTTCGAGGCGCTAGCAGAAGAGGCCGTGCGGTGCCAGGTTTGCTCCGAGTTCGCTGGGCGACCTCTCTTACATTGTCCTGAAGGCCACGTGGTGTGCGCCCCGTGCCTTCAGGACTCTGACGAAGAGGACAGCGAGGGCTGGCGGCCCGCCCCGCACGGAGGCAGCCCGCGGAGGGCCTGTCCATCTTGCTCAAACTCTCAATGGCTTCGTTCCTTCGTCGGAGAGGCTCTGGCGACAGCCCAGGGTCTAAGGCACTCCTGTCGCCACCGCCTTCGCGGCTGTCGCGCAACCTACGGCTACTGCGAGGCCTCTAGTCGGGAGAGTCATCTTTGTCCCTGGACTACGGCCCTGGAGATACGTCGGGCGTTGGTGCAACTCGCGCCCGAAGCATCCTTCCTCCTCGCCGGGCCCGCCGCCGCCCACATGTACTTCGATGGCAGAGGGCGCTTGTCGCCGTCCTGGAACGGAGGGGAGCGCACCCTGCCTCCTTTTGCCACCTTGGACGTCTTTCTACTTCCTGGCTCGATGCGGGATACGGAGAGGGCACAGGAGACGAAGCAGACGCTGCACGAGGTAAGTATCCCTGCTCTGAAGAACCAGAACATTCTCTGCAGAATCCTGGAGTGGGGGGGAGCAGCGGAAGCTGTCTTAGGCCGCTACGCGCTCACGGCGCACCGTGCCGCGCTCATATGCCGGGATAGCGGATGCGAGTGGCTCCTCTCGGAGGCGTTCGTCAACTTTGCGTCGTGGAGTCTGCTGAGCGTCCAGCCCGTGCGATGGCCCTTGGGGCGCAGCACTGAGGCGGTGGTCCTCGAGTCCGTCATTGGCCCCCTCTCATTCGCTGTCGAAACCGCCTGCGAACTGGAGACCAGCGCCGCCTTTTGGGAAGCGTGCAGACATGCGCTGCCAACCCTCCCGCTCTGTGGCGAAGCATTGGCCCTCTGGAGGCGGCTGCGCGCGCGGGACCAGGCGCTGGTGACCGTCGTAGCGCCCGGGACAGTCGCCTCCCTGCTCGAGTTGGACGTCCTGGCCACCTTCCGCGCCGTAGAGGTAGGCGGAGCTGTCCTACTAGCTCCCGTGGAGAGCTGGTCGGACACCATTCACCGTCAGCTCTACTTCGCCCGCGGCGCGGAGGAATCGTCTATGCGCTCTTCCTGAACGCACCCCCCCCACATTTGAGAGACCGAAATCTCGCTTCTCCGCCGGGCGCGGCCCTCCTGCAGGTCGCGACCGCACGAAAAGAGACACGGACCGCGCTCTTGATCAAGAAGGACGTCACGCAGCACTGGGGGAGTGCGCGACGTCATGCAGCGCAACAGCGGCCCTTTCGAGCAGATCCTCCTAGCGCATGACATCCCGACCCACTTGAGCACGTGGCGGAGATAGAGTCGCACGGATGTTCCTGCACGCCGTTGCGCCAGAAGGCGCGTGGACGCGAGCATAAAGAGGCGCACATATGCAGACGCGGCCCCTGAGGCCACGCGCGCTCGCGTAATTAACCGAAACCTCACAGGCGGTGGTGGACGGGCTCCCATGGGGGCTCCATGCTCGTGGCGGAGTCGCTGCCAGCGCTCCCCACATCGTCGTCTGCTTCGTGCGGCGCCGCCGCTCGGGGAGGTGCAGGCGCAGACGGGTCGAGAAGCACTTTCTCGACACCGTCGTAGAGGCCGTCCGCCAGAGCGCCCACCATGTGGTCCGTAGAGATTCGTGCCGTCGCCGCATCGGGGTTATGTGCGCGGAACTGCCACCGCAAACGACGGTCCAAGAGCTCCCCGTCGTCCTCCGCGTCCTCTTCCGCTACGAGTCTCTTGGCAGCCGCGACAAAGGCTGCGCGCTTCACCCCGCCTCTGTGGCGGACGGCGAACGCTGCGGACTCTCGAACCTTCGCAACAGGACATCGGGGCACGCCGCCCCCTGAGGGCGGCTGAAATAGAGTGGAAGGAAGAGGGCAGGCTACGATTTCTACGGCGGGGGAGTGCCAGAGCTCCTCGACATCCCCGCTCAGATCCACGACGGCAAAGGTCTCTCCTCCTTCGTGGCCTTGCGGTCCGCCAGCGACGGGTGCAGGCGCTGCGTCGTCCCTCGGGGGTTGCGCGAGCGCGCGCATGCGCTCTAGCTCTATTTCGCGCGGTGGCAAGCTCGCGGGACCGCTGTGCGGACGGAACATGTCCGCCACCGCGGCGAGCGTGCTCGCCAGGGGCTCCAGGCGCGCTTCCCGGACGAGCTTGGAAGCTTCCTCCTGCCGCGAGGCGACACCTGCAAGTGGGTCGGCGCCGGCCCCTACAAACACGAAGGACGGTCCCCATGTCTGGCGGTGCTCTGCGGCGCGTTCAGCCGCTGCGCTCACGCTCTCAGCGCTGCCGATCAATTGCGACCGACTCACGATGCGATGCCAGAAGAGGTGGTAGAGTGCCAGAGCGCGCCGCACGGCGGGCTCGCACGCACTTGGAGGGCCAAAGAAGAGCCAAGCGCGCGCGGGACGTCCGCGCAGGATGTCGTAGAGCGATCGGAGGAGAGGTTCGGCGTTGAGGGCGTCTACCGGGTGGAGGGACGCGCGCGAGAGTGCCTTGGATTTCTTCCCCAGGTCGACAGCGGGCAGCTGCCCCCTGTGCCAGAGGCGCGTGGCGTAGCTCTCGAGGCGGTCGTGAGGGAGGACAAGCAGGGGAACTGTGGTGACGAGCGCGGGCTCCCCCCGTCGCCTTAGCGAGGGCCGAAGAATGAGGTCCAGCTTTGGGAGTGGCTCATGCGCGCTGTCCGTCATGCGTGCTGGCTTTTCTCTCCCAGAGACAAAGAGCCCGATGACACCGGAACTCGTGGCACGAGCGCTCTTTCCGGCCTATGGCGCGTGGAAAAGTGGGGGCGACCTCTGGAAGACGCACGTACGATCTGCACAGGCGCGCCAGAGGGCGCAGACCTACGGCCAGGCGGCACCAGGGCAGGAGGCCCTCGCACAAGACCAGCTCTTCAACCAGGGCGCCGCCTCTGGGGGAGCGCTTCTTCTATTCCTCTTCCTGACGGTCTTTATCGTCATCATTCCCGCAGTGCAAGCATTCACGTGCTTTGGACCGACCAACTTAGCACTCCCGGGTTGGGCATGGGGCTTCCTCATTCTGCTTTTCTGGCCCATGGGCATCGTTTGGCTGGCACTCCAGGGCAGGTGCCAAGCTGATGCCGCAGGACTCACCGTGCCCGCGCTGGAGGCGTTCCTGCCTGCTTCCTCGCTGTCCACGGCGGGGTCGTGCACTGCGCCAGCTTGAGCAGAGCCCGCGAGGCAATAGCTCCGCCTCCTCCCGTGAGTCTACTTAAACGGGTCGATGGCCACGGCTTGCGGGCCTAGATTTTGTCCCTGCGGGCCCAAACAGTGCAGCAACCAGGAGGAGTGTATGAGAAAGTGCCTGGCGGAGTCGAGCTGCACCGGCCAGCAACCTTCAGGGTGCTTGCTTCCCTTCTGCTCCCGCACCACCGCACAGGACTTGGCAGCTGCACGAGGCGACGGGGGCGTGGGAGAGCGGCGGGAGAGCAAGGGTGACACCGATGGAAGTGGAGGGTGAGGGGGCGTGGGAGAGCGGCGGGAAGGCAAGGGTGACATCGATGGAAGCGGAGGGTAAGCGTCGCGCAGGGATACATCCGATCGTCCACGTGACCTGCTCCTTTGCGAGCGACGATGAGCGCGAGTTCAACGCTCCCCCGAGGAGGGCGCCACGCATCCTTCCCGCCTCCCGACTACCGGGCCGCGGGACACCACCCGTCGAGGCCTGCTGCGACCGCGGGGTGACGCACGTGCCGCCCCGCTCAAATTCGGGGCCACGTCTGGTGGAGGGCGAGAGCTTCTCCTCCGAGGACGACGAGGACAGGCGCTACCCGGATTCGATTCGCGCCAAAATGAGGCGCATTCACAGGGAGGCCCTGAGTGCTGGCGACGATGACCAAGTGGACGATGCGCTCACGAAGCGCTTCCGAGCCCTGCGCATGGAGCCAGCTTCAGCGGCCTCCGCGCCCTCGGCGGCCTCCCCGGGAGACGAGGACGACGCGGTGGCCGCATGCGTGCAGGGCGTCAGTGCTCTCTCACTGAGAGGCGCGAGCGTGAAGGGCTTCCCATGCCCGCACTGTGGACACGTGTTTGCCCAAAAGAAGACGAGGGAAATGCACAAGAAGGTCTGCAGGGCGTAATGGACCATGAGGGAAAGAGTCTCAGACGTGGAGATGGAGGACAAGACGGCGGAGCGGTGGGCGCGCGCAGTCGGAAGCGAGGGGCTGCTTGCGGCCTGGGTGAGCGCTAGCTTGCTGCTCATGGGGAACGCTCTCATCTTCTTCCACATGGCAAAGGTGCACTCCCTGGAGATCGCTCCCGCGCTCGCAGGTGCCCTCGCGCTCGCGCTCAGTGCAGGAAGCGCGTTGCTGATCGTAGGGAGCACCTTCTCCTATGCGAGCAGATCCTCCCGGTCCATCGGAGCCCTGCCACCCACAGCGCAGAAGTCTGAGCGCAGAACCGCCGGCTTTGTGTTCTTCTTTTCGACAGTCGTGTGCGTGGTTATCTGCGCCATTGGGCTCGTCATGATGCGCGGCAGCTTGACCCCACTCCTGAAGTGGGCGACTGGGCAAAGGAGTGCTACGAAGAACGATGTACGCCTGGATTTGGAACCGCGCGCGTCCACTGCTCGCGAGCGCGGGCCTGCTCCTCCTGAAGCTCCCGTTGTGGCTGCTCCAGACCTGTCCATCTCAGGGTCGTAGGACTGTGGACGCTCGCCGCGAAGCTTTGGGGAAACGGGACGGGGTCGGTGCGCTCGCTCCTCCTGTGCTGCGGAGACCGGGAGCAGGGAGGACCAGCACCCTCGGAGGGCCCACGAGAGAACCAGATGCGGCCGCTGGATGTGCTAGCGAGAGCACTGAGTTCTCAGCTGGAGAGCGTTGTCGACTCTGAATCGCCTCGCTCCTCCGTGGAGGACCCAGTCCCGCTGCACCGCACGCGTGGCAGTGCTGTTGGAAACGGGAGCATGGCGAAGAAGAGGCGGTGGGCACGCCGCAAGTGACGTTCTTCGAAGGAGGGTTGCAGATTCCAGAGGATGCCTGGTCGGGTTTCGCGGCGGAGCCCGCTGCGCTTTCGACCAGCACGAAGAGGCAAGCGCGTTGACAGAAAGAAATCACCGCGCACACTTCGCGCCAATGGGCCACGAGCCACACCATGTCGCACATGCATTGGCCCACGGCCGTCGCAACGGAGCGTACCCTGTCCATTGCCGTTTGCATCAATGAAGATCTTCACACTGCTTGCATCTGACCGTGTTGGATTTTTGCTCCGACCGCACTATGGCGCTCCTCCCTCCAATTTTTCTTCTCCTCGTCTCCGCGGCCTCCACCGATGGCACCGATGACACAGAGCATGCGTGCGCGCACGGCACTTTCTCGTGCCGACCGACGGGCCTTTTCAGCCCCGATACTGGGAAGCCCGAGCAGGCCTGTTCTTGCGTGTGCCACCCCGACTGGCGTGTCGCGGGCCCCACCGACACCGTCGAGTTCCTGGAGGGGAAGTGCACCCAATACGAGTGCGTGAGCTCGGAGTTTTGCCGCCATGCAACTGGGGTCGCTGAAGCAGAGTGCGTGGTCCCCGGGTGGAATTGTTTATGCCCATTGCGCTACGCCATCAGGGGTAGCTTGCTCGGGTACGACACCGACACAGACCAGGATGGTCGAGGGCATGGGGGGCGCTGCATGGGGCTGCTGTACTGGATCAGCGTGCGTGGAAGTCTCGTGTCAGTCTGGTGGCTGTGGCACGGGTACGTGCCTTTCCTGCTCGGAGCGCTCGTGCTGCTGCCCTTTGGACAGCGTCGGGTCCGCTGCACGCACCACAGCCCAGGGGTGTGGAACTTGCTCAGGCGCTGTGCCGGGTGCGCGCCGTGCGACGCGCGCTGCGTCGAACGCACCTCGTGGGAAGATGACTTTGCGTGGCCGCTGTGGTCCCTCGAGTGGTGCGTCTGGTTCCATTTGGTGGTCCTACTCGGGTGGTTGACGTGCCTGTGGGTCTGGTGCGTCGCGGTTTGGCTTATGGTGATTGTCATCCTTGTCTGCGCGGCCATCGTTGGGGTTGTCGCGGCATGCTTGGGGCTTGGTGGCGGCGACACTGAAGGAGGCTGCGGCGACTGCTGCAAGAATTGCGACTGCCCCGGTGGCGGCAGCGGCGACTGCGGTGGTTGCTTCGGCGTTTACCGCTACGAATTCGCCGGCCCGGACTACATCTTTTTCCACGGCGGCAGTCCCGGCGGGGAGAGATGCGACTGCCGCTGGGGCTGCAGCTGCGCATGTTGCCGGCCCTTCCTCTTCCTCTTTTCCCTGCTGCCGCCTGTGCCTCAGAACCTCCTGGGAGGCTGCCTAGGCCACTGCCTGGGCACCCACGTCACCAGTCCGGCAGGTCGCGACCGACTGCCCTGGCTCACTGAGGTCCTCGCGCTGAACTGGAACCAGAGCGATGCGCATGCGGACGATTCCTGGCGCGCGAGAGTCCGCGCTTACGTGACCGCGCCCCAGGATGGTGAGGCGCCTCTTCAGCAGAGCATGGGGGCTTTGCGCGTGCCACTCCGCCCCCCCCGGGCGCCGGGCGCAGTCACAGAGAACCTGAACCGGCCCTTCAACCCGAGGGAGGAAAGGATCTCGCAGAACTCCTGGGCCGACTACACCAAGGGAGAGTGCTGGATCTGCATGGGGACGGACGACGAGTTCGACCTCTACTCCTGCGGCCACATCTTCTGCGCCGTTTGCAGCTCCACGATGCGCCAGAGGGCGATGCCCTGCCCTCTGTGCAGACAGGTCCCTCGCACAGTCGTACGAGCGCCCGGTCTCGCCACGGGCGCGCGCAGTAATGCGAGCTAGACGCGGTGATTCTCGTCGTCCGGGTAAAGAAAGTAAAATGCGGCCGGCGGCAGACAACCGCCACGCCCCACCAGCCAGGCATGTGGCTCGCAGTCGGAGTTTTCCCGAGCGGAGAGGGGCGCTCGCTGCCCTCACCGAAGTCCCGCGCGCGTCTGCGGAGCTGGTCGGCGCAGAACACTTCACTAGCGGCGAGGTCCTGCGTGCGGTCGTCGCCGCACTTTCGGGACACGAAGTCCCTCCTGCCGCAAGCGCGGACGACCCCCCGCAAGCAAGGAGGGCGGGCTGATTCTTCAGTCGTCCTCCGAGCAGGAGTCACAGCAGTAGTCAGACAGGACGGAATCGTCGTCGTCGTCGTCGTCCCAGGAGTCAAGCGTCTCGGCCTCCTCTGCCAGCGTCGCCTGCCAGTCGAAGTGGGCTCGGGCCTCCAGCTCGCGGCGAAGGTGGCCCGGCACGTCTCGGGAGCGCAGCATCTCGTCGAAACGCGCCCAACTCCAGGAGCACTCGAAGGAACCAGGGAAGGAATGCGAAGGCGACGCATGGGTTTGATAGACGCGGTCGCTCATGCAGGCGTGCGTTCTTTCAAGCCTACAGACAGTCAGCTTTCCCGTGACTGAACGACGCCCCCCCCCCGATGGCCGCAGCAGAGGAAAGCACCAAGGCTGAGGAGCGGCAGGGACAGGTGGCCGCCACCGCACCCGAAGGGGAAGAACGCCGAGGCATGAAAAGGAAGGTGGACCCCTTTGTCTGGCACGCGCGCTTCGCGCAGTGTGTGACGTTCAAGACCTTCGTGGAGAACATCAGCAATGTGCTCTCCGAAGGACACTTTGTGGTGGTGAAGAAGCCTGACGGCTTTCAGGGTATTGAAACAGACTCTATGGACCCGAGCCGCGTCGCGCTCGTTCAGGGCAGGCTCACAGCCATGGTCGACGGAGAGTTGGACGAGGGCAATGCCAGTTTCTGCCTCAAGATGGACAGCGTCCGCACCTGCCTCCGCAATGCCCACGCCCAGCACTTCCTGGACATTTCCCGCCCGCAGGGCTCTACCGACGTCGTGCTCCACGTGTACGAGCCCGAGGTCAACACCTACACTCCTACTTTCAAGCTGCGCACTCTCGCCAAGGACGCTGACTCGATCCGCCTGCAGGTCATGGACTACAAGATCCTTGTCGAGATCGACCTACAAACCTTCCGCAACGCCATCAAGACGGCAAAGGACCACAAGACGGACAGCGTGGACTTGCGAGTGCTCACGCCGCGCAAACGCGTGGGCAAGAAGACGACGACCTGGTTCGTCGTCAAGTACGCTTCGGATGAGGTGAGCTCTCTGTTCCCCTACCAGAGCGTCACGGAGGACGAACCAGCCAGCGGTGCGCCGTCTGAGGCTTCGCCGATGTGCATCAAGGTCTCCGAAAACATCGCTGGCGACTACGACACGCTGCCCTCTGAAGAAGATCTGGACGTGATATACTCGGCGAAGTTCGCGGTGGACTACCTCTTCCTCTTTGTGAAAGGCATGGACCGCAGCGGCATCACCCTCCGCCTGAGCCCGGGGCTCCCGCTGATCCTGGACTACCCCCTGGGCTGCACCAAGACGGACTACGTGCGCTTCGTCCTCGCGCCCAAAGTGACAGATGACTGACGACGCCCTAGCCCGACAGCACTGAAGAGTCGGATGCGGCCGGCGCGCCAGCCGCCGTCGCCCTGCGGATGATCAGGAGACAAACATAAGCGATGAGCCCAAGAGAAATGACGGCGTTCATCGCATTCAGTACCCGCGGCCAGGTGCTGTCGTCCCGACAGGCATCGCGAAACGTGCTCCAGTTCACCGCGCACTGGCAAAGCAAATAAATGGCGACGATGAGGACCGCACACAGGCCCCGGGGGGTGTCCACGGCCGACTGGAATTGAGCAAGCATCGTCTTTTCCTCTTCGGGACAATTCGAGGCTCGCGTCCCAAGAGCACGTCGCTGAAGGCGGAGAGCTCAGAGCGCGCGGACGCGCGAGCACAGGTCTTCAAAGCTCAGGGGACGCGCGTGGGGCGTGGGGGGGACTTCAGACCGCTGCGGCAAGGCGCTGGGGTGCCAGCGCAGGCTGCGCGAGCGTCGGCGCGCCGGCCCGTAAGCGGCTCCCCCCGGCGACGTCAGGCCGTCGCGGTCGGGAGACGGGGCGCTGGTAGCACTTGGGCTCACGGTGTGGGTAGTGTGCGGGCGTACGACCTCCGTGGAAGGCCTCGGCGCTTCCAGTTCCAGAGGATCAGGCGTGCCCCGGGGAAGAGGGCACGGCTGCGCGGTCAGGGTGCGGGGATAAGGCGCGGCTGGCGGCCCATTCGGTGCGTAGGAGCTCGGCCTGGAGGACGGCGTCCTGTGGCCCCGCGGTGAGAACGGGCCATCAGTTTCTTCCAGCATGCGGCGCCCAAAGGCCGCGCCCAGTCTGAGCAATTCCGTCCAGAGCTCGGGCTCCTTGGCGGCGTTCATGTCCACCTCTGCGCGGCTGCGGTGAAAGGCAAAGGAAAGGCATGACCTCGCAAGCCGTGCGTGATTTCTGTACCGCGTCGCGGTCGGGGGAGCTGCTCCGAGCGCGCCGCCGGCAGGAGAAGCGCCAGGCCCTGGAGGCGCGCAAGGCGGCGGAGCAGCTCCTGATCGAGACTTTAGGGGAGGATGCGAGGTATCGAGTCCTCGTGGATGAAGCGCCTTACGTGGTGGCGGTGAAGCGCCGCGAAGTTTTCCCGTCTTTCACCAGTGGCGTGGTGGACCGTCTTTACGCGCTCTGGGACGACGTGGAAACGCTGAGGCGGAGACTGGAAGGCGTCGACGCCCCCGACGTCATCGCGGCCGTGGAAGCCGTCATCCTCGAAGAGGCAAGCGGCGCACCTCGTTGCTCACTGGCTCTGCAGCTGGTCCCGCTAAAGGCAAATCCGGACAAAGAGCTTGAGGAGCTCCCGTCAAGCTGCACTGATCTGGCCGCCGCTCTGGTCCGCGCCAAGGAGGAGCTCGACCAGGGAAAGGAGGAACACGCGGAGGAGTCCAAGCGCCTGCTCCAGCAGAAACAGGAAGCGGAGGTGTCCCTCATCCAGGAGCTATCCGCCCTCGAGCGGGGGCAAGTCAAGCGCGTGAATATGCTCGAAGCGGACGGCAGCAGCGCTTCCTTCTACCTGCGCTTGAAAAAGCCCCGTCCGCCCCCCAAGAAAAAGATAACGCGGAAAACTCTCAAGTCTCACATACACTCAACACTCGAGGCCGATCTCGGCCCCATGAACATTGGGGGCGCGATGGCCAGAGTGTGCGAGCCTGCCTTCGGGGAAAGTTTCCTCGCTGAGCTGAAGACGCGCCTGCAGGACCACGAGACCGTTGAACCGCCCCAAGGGCGCGCCGGAGGGGAGCCCGCACGGGTGGCGCTCGACAGGATTCGGCTGCCCAAACGCGCGACGCCGACGCCTTGAAGGGCGTTCATCGCCGCGTCCCGAAGGTCCTGAGAGGATGGAAAATGTCGGCGTCTGCGATCTCTGCGACGGACGTAGAGGTCTTTCGGCGTCTCGCCAACGCCGCAGTCGTAGATGTCCAGGTGGAGTCGAGGACTCGGAAGGCCACGGCGGAGATGCGGCAGGCCATGGAGCGCGCCGCCGCCGCTGCCGCCCCACGCGCCGTCGAAGAGCCTGCGAGCCCAGTGGAAAGCTGCTCCTCCCGCGGACGGAAGGCCACGAGCAACTTCCAGCGGGCCCAAGAAGCGGCGGCTGCAGAGGTCGCGGAAGCGACGCGTCGACGGGAGGCGACTCCCCCGTCCCCGCCGCAGCGCCAAGAGCGGCCATCGCCGGCGCCAAGCCCGGACTCCTCACCCGTCGCGAGGTCTCGGCGCTCCGCGCCTCCGGAGTCCCCGCCTCCGCGTTCGCCGCGGCTGCGCCGCGAAACGCGGCCGGCGGAGGGAGACGAGGAAGAAGAAGAAGAGGAGCTGAGCGAGCGGGGGGACGCACGACCCCCGAGAGGCACCGAGCAGGAGCGACTGGAGAAGCAGGGCTACCTCATAGAGCTCTCCAGCCTCCGGCAGAAAGGCGTGCAGCTCTCTCGGGAGTTCAGCCTCTCGGACTCCCTCGCGGAGCTAGAGTTTGAAGTGCAGAAGCAGAACAACAATGCGACGACACGTCACAGCGTGGCCTTCATGAGGGATATGCTCAGGATCGCCATCAACGGAATAGAGATCGGGAACAGCAGGTTCGGCCCCTTTCTCAGCATCGACGGCTGGGCGGAGAGTGTCACGCAGGACATGACGAAGTACGAGCATGCGCTGGAACGTCTTTACAAGCGCTACTGGCGAAAGACGCAGATGAGCCCGGTGATGGAGCTGGGCTGGCTCCTCCTGGGGTCCATGGTTGCGTGGCACTTCAAGAGCAAGTTCCTGGGGCCTCCCGCCGCGGCGCCGCGCAGGGAGACGCCCGCCAACCCGACAGCGCCCTCCGCCGCCCCCTCACGTGCGACGCGTGCGGCGACGAGGTCCACGCGCCCAGTCCTGCGCCCGCCTTCTTCGCTCTTCAGCATGTGAGCGACGGGTGCGAGTCTTCGTCGTGCGAGAGCGAAGCCTTCGAAGCCTGTGAAGCCTTCACACCTTCACATGTACATGCCCGTCGGGGGAGGCTTGCTTTTCTGCATAGCTTCGAGCAGCCTGTCCAGCCCTGCCGTAATTCGGACTGAGTCCTCTAAGCGTTCGACGTCCGAAGGGCGCAGCGGCAGCAGGAAGTCGGGGTCGGGCGCGTCCCTCCAGAGCGCGACCTTGGACGTGGCCTGCTCCAGGACAGACTTCAGGCACCTGACCCCGCCGCCGGGTGCCATTCTGGCGAGCCACTGGAGCGCCTCGGGGGCAAAGGTGATCTTTCCGGCCTCAACGCCCCTTTCACGCATGACCTGCGGGACGAGGTGCTCTTCTGCGATCTTGGCCTGGGTGGCACTGTCGAACTCGTCAGTCTCCACAATCTGTAGACGGTCCAGAAGAATGGGCGAGATCTGGCTCGCGTCATTGAAGGAGAAGACGCAGAGGGAGCGGCTCGTGTCGATGTCGACGTCTCCGACGTAGCGGTCACGGAATTTGTCGGACTGCGCAGGGTCGGTGAAGTGGACAAGCGCATTGATGATCTCCTCTCCCTTGGGCGTGGCACTGCACTTGTCCAGCTCATCGAAGTAGAAGATTGGGTTGACGCAGCGGCTTGCGATCAGGTGCTCAGCGATGCGCCCGGGTGTGGAGCCTTCATAAGTATAGCTGTGACCAAGGAGAGAGCTACTATCCACGCTTCCTCCCAGAGAGATGAAGGCGAAGGGACGGGCCATGATTGCGGCGAGTCCCTCGCGGACGAGCGTGGTCTTCCCGTTACCCGGCACGCCGCAGAGAGCCACGGGACGCTGCAAGGCGAAAGGCGCCACGAGCCACATGTAGAACCTCTCGAGAATCGCGCCCTTGGCAGCACGGTGTCCAAAGACTGTCCCCTCCAGGTGCGCTTTGGCCCTGGCCATAGCGTCGGCGACGGGTAAGTTGGGCTGCGGCACCACCACTTCTCCCAGCGGGAGCGCTAAAAGGACCTCGACCCACGTGTTATATTTGACGGAGTCCCCCGGCGTCAAGGACTCGTTCTGCTTTTCGAGCTTGCTCAAGATGCGTCGCTTCACCTCTGTAGGCAGGCGCGAGCGCAGGACCCGGAAGCGCAGTGGGGCGCTTCCCCCGACCTTGCGCATCTCCCGGAGGCCCGTGGCGATCTCCGCGCGGGCCTCGCTGTTCTGGGCCAGGTAGAACTCTTTCTCCTCCTTCGTCATGGTGCGCAGGACATCCTCATCTGGGCTGTCCTCGGGCGGGAGTGCGTCGAGGAAGGAGAAAATCTTATGCGGGGCGATGCTGGCCGTCGCGCTCGGGGCGGCGGGGTCAGCCCGCGGGGGCTGAAGCGGCGGTTTGAGGGTCTGTCCCACGGTGCTCGCCTTGGAGGTCGTGAGGGATACCCACTTCTCAGCAGTCCTGATGAGGGTCGCCATGGTCTTCTCGGGAGACGCGCGGTACCCAGACTGGACGTGCAGCTCATTCTCGTCGTCAAGCCCCGCATGGATGTAGGCCGTCCGCTTCCCTCCCTTGGGCCGCTGACGCCCCATGAGGCTCTGTGTTTAGAGTTCGTCAGAGTTCAGGGGAAGACTAGAGGCAAAATGCACAAAGCTCCGCCAAGCGGCCAGCCACCCGCCATCCGGATGCGCTGCCTTCCAAACGAAGAGACACGATGGGAACGACGGCGTCCCACGCCCAGAGCGGGTCTGGCGCGGCAGGGCCGCTCCCGCCCCAAGAGGAAGCCAGCATCCCGACCGCGCCGGGTGCGCTCCGCGCGGCGACGCACTCGCTGCGAGTGCGGCTGGCTGCGCGTCTGCGGTCGCTGGACCGAAGCACGGGCTTCCACTTCACGGCGGGGAGCGCGGGGCTCTTCGACTTCCAGGAAGCTGCCTGCAGGTGGCTCCAGGAGAGGATGCCGGGCACGGAGACCACGGACTTCTCCCTGCTGGAGATGGCGGCGGGCTGCGGCAAGACCCGCGCGGTGGGCGCCTTCCTTCAGCGTTCGCTGCCCTCGGACGCACTCTGTCTGTACATCACGCAGGGCGGGCTCGTGCGCCAGACGCTTCGAGAGATTCAGCGAGTCGTGGATCCGACGCTATGTCGCAAGGCGGAGACATCCCGCGAGTTCGAGGGCGCCGTATCTGCGGCCACAGCTTGCATCGCCGTGGTGAATGTTGCCATCCCCAAGGCCTGGATGCCCTGGCTCTCTGCAGCTTGGTGCGTCGTCATCGACGAGGCGCACAGAGTCACGGCGCCCTTCCTTGGCCGCGTCGCCGCGAAGCGCGGCCGCTCCCGAGGAATTTTGCTCCTGAGCGCGACGCCGACTGGCGGGGGTGGTCTCGCGACGCTAGCGATGGCCGCGAGCGAAGTGCAGCACTTCGTTCTCCTCAAGGGCGCCGAGATGGCCGTGGCCCTGAACATGCCTTCGGTGGGCTTGCGCGGTGACCCTGTGCCACTGGGCGCCGAGAATGCTGAGGAGGCGCACATCAAGCTCCTTGAGATCTTGCACTACGGCGGCGGCTCTCCCCTCTCCCCCCTTCTCATCCTGCTCGCCGCGGGCGCGAAGGAGGGGAGTGGAGGTGGCGTTCTGTGGGCCTTGGCCGTGAAAGCCTGGGAGACCCTGAGCGCCGAGCGCTTTGGGCCTCCCGAACGCGGAGATGCGCTGCGCTCGGCGCTCATCCGGCGCCTCCAGCACCCGGCGCTGCGGGCGGCCGCTGAAGCCCTCTGCGCGTTTTCCGAGACGAAGGGAGGGCACGCTCTGGGCCTGCGGCACCTCATCCTGACGACCGCGCCCCTGCCCGCCTCCGGAGGTCGCCATCGCCGGCGAGAGGTCTGCGGATGCTGCGGTCTGCAGGAGGAGGAAGTCCAGCTGCTCCGATTGGCACAGGAGCGCGCCTTTCCGGTCGCTGACTGCCCCTTGCCGGAGGAGTGGGACCTCGGGCCATCACCCTTCGCTCGGGTGGTGCTGCGCCTCCCCTCAGCGGAGCGCGTGGCCGAGTACCGCGCGCGCGTCAACGCGGGAGCTCCGTCCGCGGTGCGCTTCCACTGGCTGAGCTCCGACCTCTCTGCGGCGCAACGGGCCAGCAGGGTCCGCATCTTTGCGAGGCCCCGTGAGAGCCCGCTCGCCCTCGCCATCATCCTCCGCGCGGGACTCGGCACGGGCGCCGCGGGCGTGGTGAGCTCCATCGGCGGAGGCGCCCTGCTGCGGAACATCGTGGCGCATCTCGCGGACCAGAGCCTGCTCGTGTGCGATGCGCGGTGCGGGGACGTTGGTTACAACTTGCAGTTTTGCACCCACGTCCTCGCGCCCACGCTGCCGCGCAGCGTGGAAGAGGTCCACCAGCTCGCTGGCCGCGCCGAGAGAATCACATCTGGCTCCCGTGGAGGGCGTGTGCAGCTCGTCTGCCGTCCGCGCGCCGCCACGGGGGAGGTCTTCGTGCTCGCGCATCTCCAAAGCAAGCTGCGCGAAAGCGCATCCGCACGCGCGGCAGTCGCACCCCCGGGAGAGTCCACGCCCACCTAAAGAGCCACTTCTAACTCGACGCTCTCGCGAAGACGTGCCTCGGGAGCGTGATTTCTCGCACGTCGTCATGTACGAAGAAATCCTGAGGAAGCATGCCTCCCACGAGAGCGTGGATCTCGTGCGGCTGGGCGCCGTCCTGCAAGGGGAGGCGACCTGGACGGGCGTGCTCGTCTTCGCCACCTCGCTGTTGGCAGCGTCGCTGTCTTGCGTCGCTTTCGGCCTCCTCTACCTCACAGTCTTGAAGGGGCGGGACAAAAGGGCGGAGAAGACGGGGACTAGGGAAGGCGAGGCGTCCCCCCGGATGGGCCCGCGTGTGACGCCCTTGGACGACGAAGTGCCTGTCCACCTGGCCCCGCGCGCGGCGAGTCACGAAGGCTTCCCGCATGTCCGCCGCCGCGCCCGCGCGGAGAGTAGCCGCGCAGCCGAGGAGGTAAACCCCGCCTGGCCCGACCTCGCAGAGGCACAGGGGCTGGGCCCCAGCTTGCTCGTGGCTCTCCACCGCCGTGAGGTCGAGGAGGCGACTAGACCGCCTCTCGATCCGCCAGGCGCAGACGCTCCCACAGCGGTGAATTGAGATCGCGCGCGCTGCTGTCGGCTCAAGGGCGTCTTCGCCGGAGAAAAGAGGAGCGATGGATAGCGTCACCAATGTGTGGAAGGGTCGTTTGGTCAGCCTGCCCTATGACCAGCGGCTCGGGGGCCCGCAGGGCGCTCGTCGGAGGAAGACCTGGGAGGAGCTCGACCGAGCTGCCGCTCGCGAAGAGGCACTCGCTGCAGGGACACGAGCGCCGGTGCGGGCGCCGACCCCCTCCGAAGGAGAAACTGCGGCGAGTCCGCTCGTGCGCCGAGCGGTGGTCGAGCTGCTCGCCCAGCACTTTCCCGCGCCGCCGCCTGCTGCGCCGCCCCCGGGGCCCGCCGCACCTCCACCCGCGAAGTCCTCGCAAGAAAGATCTCTTCAGCTGCCCTGGGACATGTTCGCTCCCCAGAGTCCCGAAGACATCCGCGGCCAGGAGCCGGCGAAGGAACGTGTGCGGGAGTGGCTACAGCGGGGACGCGGCGCCCAGAAGGCGAAGCCGACACTCTTTAGCTCTGCGCTCGTCCTGACGGGCCCCCCGGGCTGCGGCAAAACTGCTCTCGCGCGCTGCTGCATCGCGGAGGCAGGATTTGCGATTATGGAGTTTGGACCGCACTGCTCCCAGGACCTTCCCTCCTTCCTCCGCACGGCCGGGGCCGTCGACTGCGACGGCCGCAGAACATGCCTGCTCCTGGACGAACTGCCTCAGGTCATGGAAGCGAAATGCAACGCGGGCGCGGGTAGTGCGGCGGTCAGCTTTCCCGTGATCTGCACCGCCGACTTCATCGTGCGTCGCGCGTGCGGCCAGTATGGCGCGGTCTTCTCCATGTACGCGCTCCGGCCGAGGGATCTGCGGGAGATGCTGCAGCGGCGACTGGCCCCGCGTCTTGGGCTGACCCAGGCCTCCTTTGGACAGTTGGTGGAGGACGCTCGCGGGGACGGCCGACAGCTGTGTGTGCTCGCCGCCTTCACCGCCACTCTGGCTGCGGGCGCCACGCTGCGGGACCACTCACTGCCACCCTACGAGAAGGTGAGGACCCTGCTGGGCGGGGGACGCGACCAGGAGTTCGGGGCCCGTCGGGCTGTCCAGGCAGATGACCTGAGCCACCAGGAGCTCTGCCTGTTGCAGGAGAACTTCGCCGCCATTCCCGACGTCTCGCTGGAGAGCGCCGCCGACTTTGCGGCGGACCTGGTCCTCATGGACGTACTAGATGCCGACGGAGAAGCCAATGGAGCCGCCGCTCTCTCGGCCTGCGTCCGGCGTGGCGGAAAGAGCATTGGACGCACTAAGCTGGCGGACTATGGAGGATGGGAGGCGTCGAAGAGACGCGAGGGCACGCGTGCCTCGCTGCTCGCCGCGCGCTACGAGGACGGCGCGGCGCGAGCGCTGGGGGGATGGCGCATCCGCGATCTCGCCCTGAGCCAGTATGCCAAGGCCGCTGGGCCGACACGGAAGCGCAAAGCGCAATCGTGACAGCCGATGGAGAAGGCCACTAGTCGTGGAAGGCCACGAGCGGACCTGACTCGTCCTCGACGGCGAACATCTCCGTAGTGACGGCTCCGTTCGCTCCCCGCGCGACAAGGTGCATAAACGACGTGTCGCCTATTACGCGGATGGGGTGGCGGAGGTCTACCGCCTCCCCTGGCTGCTTCCCGTTGGTGGCGCGCACAACCGTGCCCCGCAGGGGCAGCGAGCAGCGGTGCACCGTGTCCTGGAGACATGCGAGGCGCCCTGCCCACTCCTTCTCCATTCGCTCAGCGAGCTTCTCATAAGCGCAGGCTGAGGCCGCCTGGATGACGTCGGTCCGGTCCGCTTGTGCAAGGGAGCGCTTTACATCAGGAAGGCCCTCGGCGCGCAACCACGCCACGACGCTCGCCGTGATCTCTTGCTGTGTCGGGGCGGGCGCAGACGGCGCCTCCGTCTGGCTAGTGAAGGCATCCTCACAGGCGCGCACGCGCACGCCGAGCGCGGCGATACCCGCGTCGAGGTCGGAAAACTGCGTGGAGTTCGCGGCATTGTGAGCCTGGCGCTCGGCGCCGTCGACGAGCTCCTTGCACTGGCGCTCCAGCCGGGAGGAGAAGTCGCAAAAGGAGTCCTCGAGTGTCTTGAGCTGTCGCATGAGCGCGTCTACGCGCTCGGACGTCTGTCCCCCGGCGGCTTTGGCGATGGATCCGTGCTCCTCGCGCAGGGCTGCCACAGACTTCTCCGTGGCCTTGACGGCGTTGTCAAGTACGCTCAGCTTGACCGAGATCTGATCCACGCGAGCTTTCGTAGACGAGAGGTCATCGCAGGACTTGCCGAGGGCGCGGAGCTCCTCCATGATGGACTCCGCGGCAGCAGTCTTCGCCGACGGCTCCTCGCTGGCGGGCGGTGCCGCCGGCCGCGGTGCCGCCGGCCGCGGTGCCGCCGGCCGCGGGGCCGCGGCAGGGGCGCCACCACGGGAGCGCGTCTCCTGGGGAGGCATCGACACTCGCGTCACTGGAGCTGCCGCGTACCGGCCGCGGGAGCCCTCGTTGCTCTTCTCCGGCATCTGTCTGCGCACGTACCCTAAGCTGCCCAAGTCTTGGTTTCCTCTGTGCATGGCTGGAGGCGTTTTGCTCAGGGTCCTGGATCTTTGGGACGACCAAATGAACGAAAATAAAATCAGAGCCCAGCGAAAAGCCCTGGAAACAGATGCGCCTTACCGGCGCCGGGGTGCTTGTCTACACAGTCCATCAAGGTGAGATCCTTGTGCTTTTGGGACGCGAGCGCGAGACGCCAGGTTGGAGACAGGGGTCCCACAAGTGGTCCTCATTCTCCGGTAAGGTGGAGAGCCACGAAAACGCGCTCCAGGGCGCCGCGCGGGAATTCGCCGAGGAAGCCTGCGCCTGCGTGCCCATAGCCGGACAGGAGGTGCCTACAAAGGTGCAGGATGTGGCGGACATGCTCCGTCTGCACGCCCGCGCGGTGGAGCAGAGCTCGCAGAGCAAGGGCGAGCGGCTCGTCTACTGCACGTACATAGTGCGCGTGCCGCACCACCCCTACGAGGACTACTTCGCACGAACCCGCGAGAAACTCCTCGAGCTGGATGCAGTCTTTCGGAACTTTTACCGCGTAAAGAAACAGGCGGAGGGCGCTCCGCGCTTCTTCTTGCCTGGCTTCAGTCTGAGCGCACGCATCACTGTGGTGAGCTTTCACGTGTCGAGCGACACAGAAGTCGAGGTCACGATGCACGAAGAGGACAGTCTGGCGGACCTCGTGAGCGTCTTCAGCGTGAGCGCCGAGGTGGCGATGAGCCTGCGCGAGCTCGAGGAAGCCTGGCAGGAAGTCCAGGACTTCATCAGGGCCAGGTCGCATGATCCCATATTCAGCCACCCCGCCGTGAACGTCGAGACTTCCCGCAAGCAGATCGTCAGTGCTTACGTGAACAAGGCATACCTGGAAAAATGCGAAATCCGCTGGTGGAAGCTCTCAGATTTGCTGCGCCTGCAGGAGCAGCCGTGGAACAGCGCGGACAGTCCCTTTCGGCGACTCTTTCTGGAAAATATCTCCACACTAGCTCGGCATGTCATGCACCTGGAGCAGCAGCGCACGACCGATCCGGACTCTGTCTCCGGGTAGGTCGACAGTCGCCGCAGCGCTTCTGCACGAGCCGCTACTCTGGCTCTAGCCGGGCGCACAGCATGGCCTCCCGCGCGGTCTCGCCTGCAGAAAGCCCTCGTGTCTTCTTGCGCACGCCCTCGCCGCCCACGCCGCGTCCGTGGGAGCCCCTCCTGCAGTGCCAGCCGTTACCCTGTTCTCCTTCAAGCTGCCGGGTTGCTCATTTCCCTGGCGCGTCCTGCGGCACGGTGGGACACCCCACCGAGTGCGCCGCGCCCTGCAAGTACGCCTCGAAGACGAAGGGCTGCAAAGAGGGATTCGCTTGCTGGAGGTGTCACCAATGCCCCTGGTCGCGCCCACGCACCCCCCGCGCCGTGGGGCGCCGGCGAGAGCGTGCACCGCGAGAGGGCAAGCTGTGGCGCACCGCTTCACCTCCGCGCCGCTCTTTTCGTACTGAGGAAGGAAATGCCGAATTCCGGCAGAAGGTCTGGCAAGGAGAGGAAAGAGACTCGGACGGAGGCGCGCATAGGCGGAAAATCCAGGGCGCAGCGTGACGAAGTAGGCCCTTCCCCAGAGGAGCTGAAGCTGCGCTCCTTGGCTCTGATCAAGCGGCGCAACGACGGCTCCTACAACACCTTCGCGAGCCAGGGAGACGGATGGGGCTGGCGGATCTCAAAGGGGCGCGACCGGGCGTCCAGAAAGAGACACCTGTCGGAGTGGCTTGAAGAGGCCGCTCTGGGGTACATCTTTGCTGCCGTCGGGGCCGGGCCGGCCGTCGATGCAGAGTACACCGCGGGCACCTGGCTCACGGACAAAGATTTGCGCGTTGCGACACACATGGCGGAGTACACGGAGGACCTTTTCGAGGGCTTCTCGGACCCAAAAGGTGCGAAGGTCTATATCGGAGCCAGCGCCTCGCTCGGTAAGGCGGCGGGAGACCTGCTCGTGCGCCGAATATGCACCCTGGGGGCCGTGTGCGTTCTGCATGGGGACACCAAGCCTGAAAATGTGCTGCTTCTCTTCAGGTCGCGAGGCCGCCAGGAGTTCCTCCAGGACCTCCGCTTCACTGACTTTGATCCACAGTTTCTCTTCGTGGGATGCGACTGCTTGGCTGGAGCCCTGAAAGGCCTCGGTCCGCGCGCGCTTGCGCACATAGAGGCTATGCCGGGCGCATTGTTTTCGATTCTGAATCTCATTCTCTTCTGGACCTGGTTTGAGGTCGATGCGGAACTCGACAAGCGTCGGCGCCGCGAGCCAGCAATTATCGCCTGTCACGAAGCGCTGACGAGCGCACTCACGCGCAGCTCCTTCCCCCTGGACCTTGTCGGACCCAACCTACCGACGCAACTGAAGGACCGCATGGCCCACTGGACGAAGCTCTACAGAGACAAAAAGCTGGGGACGACCGGAGCGCCCCTCTGGCAAGTCGCCGCGCGGACATTCCCGGGACTCCAAGGATCCCGCTACGACTGGAAGCGAGGGCCTAAGGTGGCGGGTCTGCAGGTCGTGGACGCTGCGCACAGCTGCTGCGAGGGTCAGGCCGATGGGAGGTGCGACTTTGACGTGGGCAGCGCGCGGGCCAAGCTCAAGTCACTGGCAGCGAAGGTGGCAGGAATGGGATGCTAGCTGCCAAGGCGCTGGCCGTGCTCCTCAAAGCCCCCTCCTCCGTGCACTGCCCACGCCCTGGGCGTCGGCGGCGACGCCCACATCGGACGGATGTTCAAGCTCAAAGCCCCTCCTCCGTGCACTGCCCACGCCCTGGGCGTCGGCGGCGACGCCC
>Ga0180433_10002485_pt1 | contig 28384 bp, 28 predicted proteins | sample SS_ome_8_FD_132980 | JGI IMG/M metagenome (GOLD analysis project Ga0180433, IMG submission 132980) | Hypersaline lake sediment archaeal communities from the Salton Sea, California, USA - SS_1_D_1 metaG | ecosystem: Environmental > Aquatic > Non-marine Saline and Alkaline > Hypersaline >... | reverse complement strand
GAATGTCCCTTTAAATCCCGCGAAAACATTTCATGAAGCAGTTCAGTCAATTTGGATAATTAGGGTCGTCACTGAGCTAGTTCATCCTGTGAATACTCATGGTCTCGGTCGATTGGATCAAATTCTTTATCCTTTCTATGAAAATGATATTAAAAAGGGTATCATTTCGCAAGACGAGGCACGCGGGCTTCTTGCTGAATTATTGCTCAAAATAATGTCGATGAACATTAGAGCAGAATCTAACACCCTCAGTAACTTTTATCATCGATATGTGGGTACTTCACCAATCACAATTGGAGGAATAAAATCAGATAATACGGATGGAACAAATCCGCTCACATTTTTATTTATAGAAGCTGCTGAATTGTCAAGAACCGTAGTGAACATGTCTCTTAGAGTATCTAAAAATACCCCTGATGAACTTCTTCTCACTGCAGTAGACGTCTTATATAAAGGCTCTTCAAATATAGCCTTTTATAACGACGAGATGAATATCAAGGCGATGAAACTTCGAAACTTCACGGAAGAAGATGCTCGAGATTATGGCATAATGGGCTGTGTTGAAATGATCGGTCCGGGAAATACAGGAGGGATGAGTCCTAATGCGCTTCTTCTTTGTCGTCTACTTGATATAACAATGAGAAATGGAAATGCTCAAACGTTATTAGGATTAATGGAAGGAAATAATATTAAAACGGGCGAGCCAGATAGTTTTTCGAGTTATGAAGAATTTGAAGAAGCATTAATTACTCAGGGTAAAAAACAAATTGAATTAATAACCGAAGTGTCCAATCTAAGAGATAAATTATACGCGCAATATTTACCCGCGCCTTTTATTTCTATTTTCATCGAAGGATGTATTGAAAAAAGAAGAGAAGTAACTGAAGGGGGTGGTAAATATGACCTAGCTGGCATCTCTTTTATTAATAGCATAGCAAACTTAACGGATTCGCTTTATGTCATTAAAAAACTGATTTTTGACGAGAAATTACTGACTTTTAACGAGTTTTTGGAAGCTATAGATAATAATTTCGTGGGGCATGAAGATCTTCATCATGAAATCGTGAAAATCCAAGGAAAATGGGGGAATGGTAATATAGAAGTAGATAATTTAGCTCGAAGAGTAACAACAAAATTGTTTGAGGAAACGTATAAATATCGTACATATCGTGGAGGGGTATTTGTACCATATGTCATTAGCATGACAACCCACACTATCGATGGACGCATTTCCATGGCTACTCCAGATGGGCGAAGAGCAGCAACTCCTTACGCTGCAAGCTGTAATCCTTACAACGTGGAAAAGAATGGTGTTACAAGCGTATTAAGTTCTGTTGCATCATTAGACTATGAACATGTAATGGGGTGTGCTGTAAATATCAAATTTCATCCTACTACAATTGGGCACAAAATTGAAAATCGAAAAAAGTGGATTGCGTTATTACGCACTTATTTTGAACTAGGGGGCGCACAGATTCAGCCTACCGTGGTTTCAAGTGATACATTGCTTGATGCTCAGAAAAATCCAAATGCGTATGGAGATTTGTTAGTAAAGGTAGGAGGATATAGCGCTTATTTCACTGAATTAGGGTTTGAAATTCAAAATGAAGTAATTGCCCGTACAGAACATTAATTTCATTTAAATTCAATTAAGTTTTAAGAAACACTTATTTTCAATTGTTTCTTGAAAAAAGAAAGCGAAAATATTTCCCTAAATCCCGGAACCTCACATGAAGCGCAGGAACTTCTTTCTTGTAGTTTTTATATCCCTCTCCAAATCTCTGAATTAATTCTTTCTCCTCTACAAATTTTAAGTGAGCCTTAATGCCCACGAGGAAGATGAGATAATATGCGAGTAAATAGAAGGAGAAGCGAAAGAACAAGCTGCTGGTATACCACAGCAGAAGCGTGTGATATGTCGGATGTCGCAGCACCGAGTATATTTCAGAGTCCTGAATTTCCGACTCTTCTGGGTAATAGAGATAGACCAATAACATGTAGTCAAATCCAAAGACCGTGATGGCCCTGTAAATGGTTAAAAAGGCAAGCAATAGGAAAAATAACGCGAGCGCAATGCGAACGAAGAAAAAAATGGAAGAATATCCAAGAAGTAATTGGTCGATGGGCGTTGAGAGGAAAACGCTGACGGTTGAGTTTTCAGTATACCGGGCGAGCACGTCAAAAGGCAAGAAGCTGTGTATCATGACGGTAATTACCAGGGTAACGCCAACCGCCCCGAATTTGAGGGCTTTTTGATACGCTTTTTCTTCATATTTAGCCTTGTACTTGACCCTGTTCCTCCATACCAAGTAAACGCTTAGTAATCCAAGGAATAATATCACGACTGATCCAATGAGGGGAGTCACGGGCTCTAAAAATTGCAGGATTAAGACGCCAGGGAAAAGCCGCGATATCGAATCAAAAAAGAGCTGAAACATCATAGAACACGCAACAGTTACTATCGCTAACAAGACAAAGAGAAAAATCTTATTTCCTTGATAATCGGGTAACTTTTCTCTCAGCTTCTCAATTCCCTTTAATGGAAACATTTTTCACATTCCTCGTGTTTTTAAAAAGATGGTCGGGATCATTTATGCAAATAACACTAAGTAAAACTCGCTTTTATACCTTCTATTGGGAGATGTGAAAGTTTTATTATGAACATCGGTCAATAAAATATGGTGTTAATCAATTTCTTGGCCACATTCAGGACAGAATTTTGAAGCGGTTTTTGTTCCACAAAATGGGCAGAATTTATGCACTTCTGGAGGAGGGGGTGAAGGCATTCTAACTTGTTGAAGTGGTTCTTGCACTACTTGTTGAGTTGGTTGAGGTTGGATAGTTCTCGTTTTTATAGTTTTTTGCCTTGCATTGTTCGTTGTAATAGCTATCATTATTCCCAAAAAAATCAAAAATCCTCCAACATAAACGAGGTATCCACTTTCAATGATGATCACGTCAAAAACGGCCATTACAATTCCTATGACAATAAGACATGGTCCGGGTTCTTCGTCTGCCATGATTAATTACATTTAAATGTTTTAAGTTAAGCTTCTAATAAATTTCACTTTTATATATATATCGTTTTCCAAAAGATAATATTTAATTAGTCCTAGTGTGTCGAATAGCACTTCTTTTTAAAATTCTGAAGCATGTAGTAAGAGACACAATTTTTCTTTTAGTATATACTATAAAGTAAAATTGCACAAATCTATAAATATAATGAAAAAAAAAAGTTATATCATCGAACAAAAATGTAAGGTATTGTAAAATGTCAGAAAAAGTATGGTTAAAGGCCGCAAAAATTATTGTAAGGGCAAGCGGCAATCCCCTGTTTCAAGCCAATGAGACGATGATTAATATGTTACAAACTCTTTTAAGCGAGGAGCAAGTGAAATTCTTGCTTAATTTCAGGAAGCCTCGTTTATCATTTCAAGAATTAAAAGATAAAACGCGGATGGACGACGCAAGTCTCATGGAAATGTTAAACGCGTTAATGGATAATGGACTAGTCATGGATTGGCCGATTAAGGGCACGGATATGATGGAATATCGTCTATTAGCTCCAGTTGCAGATACATTTGAATATTCTCTCGTGAAATTTGATCGTCCGCCTGAGCAAAAAAAGAAATTAGCAGGGATTTACGAGAAAATGTTTCAAGAAGCAGTTGACATGACGCAAGCGAATTACGAGGGGTTATTGCCAATATTCAAAGAAAAAATTCCAATCTTTTCGAGGATTATTCCCATCGAAAAAGAAATGACTGCACCGCAAGAAAAAGTAGTACCTTACCTTGAAGCTTCGAAAATTATTGATGAGCAAGACGTGATATCGCTTTCCGAATGCCCTTGCAAGCTTGAAAGAGCCCTCATTGGCGATCCTTGCAAAACCGCAAGTGATATTAATAGATGCATTCATTTTGGAAACGTGGGGCGGTATTTTATCGAGCACAATCTTGGCAAGCAGATCTCAAGAGAAGAAGCAAAACGAGTGTTGAAGGCAGCAGAAGAAGAAGGGCTCGTGCACAAGACGTTTCACGATGATTTTGATCTCGAAAAGAACGAAAATTGTATATGTAATTGTTGCAAGTGCTGTTGCATTCTTTTTCAAAGTTTTTATCGCGGAACTTTTTCATATCATACTTTAACATCGTACATGGTGGAATTAGACGAGAGTAAATGCGAAGGGTGCGGCACGTGCATCGAAAAGTGTCCAATCGAAGCAGTATCGTTGATAAACGGAATATCGCACACCGACGAGAAAAAATGCATTGGGTGCGGAGTCTGCGTTCACCATTGTCCTAACAAGGCGAGGACTCTCATACAAACAGAACAAAGAGAAATATATATTCCCCCGCCAATCATAGGGTAGTGATGGTATCATGGACTTCTTTCCAATTCTTGACCCTAATAACGTTCTTCTCGCAAATTGAGTCTTGATTCCAGGGTTGATCGTATAAGAGTAAATATCGCTCGTCTATCTGCTTAATAGGTTCGACCAAATGAGGATTATCATCCACGTACAAATCAAAATCATGAGTTAGTTTCAAATCCCAGGGCTTCTCTTTAATAATTATCAACTTCCTGTATTGCGTGCCCTCTTCAATTCCGTGATAGATTAGTTTTTCAACAACGTGAGGGGTATAGTGAGTATCTAATGCAGAAAGAATTTGAACATCGTGGGTTAAATTTAAGCTCTCCATGTATTTAGAGGCATCATCATCAATAAAAGGAATGTCCATTATATTTTCGTAAGCCTTATAGAATAATTCAAAGAATTCCCGTTCTGAACTATTCCAATCGTGGTAAAACTCCCAATTATCTACATCCTGTTTGGTATATTGTGTCTGATGCCGCTCGTTAAAGTATTCTATGAATTTATCTATAACACTGAACAACACACCATTGATATCGACAGCGATTTTCATGATATTAGTATTTATAGTATCATACTGTTTAAATCTTTACAGTGTTTAAATTTTTACAGAGTTGAAAAATTCTTATCGCTTTGTATTTGGTATGCGATAGGAGCTCCCCGAAATATTAGCTTACAAAAAAGTAAAGTTTTAAAAGACAAAAAAACTATAAAACAACGAGTGGTAATTCTAATAGCGAAATATAATTGAATACAATAACAGAAGAAAAATAAAACGAAAAGGCAAGAGCGTTGCAAGCACCGGATGTTGCCCAAGAAAAAATAACCTGCTTTGCATGTCACAATGCAATTTGCCCCACATGTAAACGCACAATTACTGGGAAAAATCCGTGCTACGAGGAATGTCCCAATTGTGGAAAGGCATATCATAAGCATTGTTGGGATGAAAGAATAAAATTTTATCGGTTTTGTTCATCCTGTTTCGAGAGACCCCCTTCTGAACTCTTACCAAAGCAAGACGCGCCTCCACCTGAACTCTTACTTAAGGAAAACATCAATCAAGTTTTACTGAGTTCTGAGAAAACGGGCATGTCGCAGGAAACGAAGGATTGGATTATTGGAATTACGATTACATGGGCGTTTTTTACCATGTTGATTGGGCTTGCGTTTTATGGCGCATGTAACGGTTCCGAGAGCCCTCCTGAAACTCTCTCGTGGAATTGTTTTTGGAAAGCTGTTCCCTACGCATTTGGTTATGGTTTCATTGTAACGTTCATTATCGTTATTGGACTTGGATTGGGAACGAGCCCAGGATTAGTTTTAGGATTTGCGATTGCTTGGGTGATTTCTACCGCATTTTTTTCATTCGTGTTTTTTAATGTAGTTGTCATGTACATCTATCCAAGCAAAAACCATTTCAGTTGCTTTATAGAGATATTTCCATGGGCGTTATTTATCGGTTTTATTACATCGATATTTGCCCTTGCGTATATTGAAGGGAATAAATGATTAAAAAAGAATAATAATAATTATAATTGGCATGTAAGGTTTTTTAACGGGTCACAACGATTCTCCACAAAAAGGGCAAATATTGATAGGTCCTTCAATTCTCATCCCGCACGAAGGACAGGTAACTTCACCACCTGAAACTGGAGGGGCAATGGGCTGCGAATCTAGGGCAGGGGGCCCGCCTTGACGCTCTCTCATGTATCTGATAAAGGCGGCAAGAATTTCAACAATGGGTCGTTTTTGGTCTCTTCCCAGATATAGCTTGATTGGTTTCTCCGTAACGGCGGTTTTTAAGTACAGTGTGAATACAATATAGCTTCCTCCTTCGTTATCGTAATGCTCCTTTTCATGGATCCTAACGTCTTGAATGTCGGCCCATCTTATTTTCACTTTACGGTGCGTGAAGAACTTCCTGATAAGGAGGAAATCCCTTTTTATTTTCGTCTTGTGCGTTAAAGTGGTCCAATAGATAAGAAGAGATAGTCCACTAATAATGCTGATTGAAATCGTGAAGGAGTAAATGTCAGTGGAGACTATGACTAGCAAGACTATGGCAACAAGAAAGGTTATGATAAAAAGAACCCAGGCTGCCATGTAGTATACTTTATCAATCGAACCGTTTTCTCTCAGGTGTAGCTTTTTGATGATTCTTTTCTTCACGGGTATTCGGTTAGACACGTAAAAATACATTCTGTACGTGTAGTAAAGAAAAATGAAGGTAGTAAATCCGAATAGAATAGCAATACCAATATTCATGTAATAGGCAATGGGCGTGTTTTGCGTGTACACGAGAACAAAGATGAAGATTACAATAAGAACGACATAAGAAGCAATCCCTCCCAGGATTTTCCATTTAATTCGGCGTAAAACGCTACTCATGAAGGCTTCAAGGTGTTTCACCCGTGTTTCATAAAACTCGTCAATAATATCTTGCATGTATTTTTCTCTCCCTTAAGAAGTATTATACCATTAAGTAAAATTCCTTTTTATGTCTTTTATTGAGAGGGCTTTAGGGCTTTTTCTCCCTATTTTTTTTCGTAGAAAAATTTATTACACAATTTTTCAGAAATTACTAATCTTTCCGAGTTATAAGCCTTATATGAATTTTAAATATTGTTTTATTAATTTATTACATTTATTATAGATAAGAAAGGAAATATAAAGTATAAATGTTAAATGGAAAAACTTCTACAACTTTTAAGAGATTTAAATTAAAGTATTACAATTCTATCGGAGATATCTATGGAACTCATGATTGGATTGCAGATAGAGCAATAATAATTCTTTATAATCACTATCCAAATGATCCAATTGTGAATTCAATATATAACAATCAAAATCATATGAGAGCATATTATCTATTTGGAACAGAATTACCCGATACAATGGGTATCCCTTCAAAACCAATAAATATTGAAACTGATAATGGGAATATTCTTACAAGGAAAGATTTTTACATCAATCATTCAGTTGCGTTAAGAGAAGACGGAACAATGAGTAAATATCATAATGAAAATAACCTTTTTAGGTCAGCGCGAAGAATAATAAACAATTACACAAAAAATAAGGATTTTAAATCTGACGATCAAGCTTCTGCTATATTTTTTGGATACATCTGTCATTTAATAGGAGATGCTTGTTATATTCATCATGTTTATAAAAAGCCAAATAAATCTATAGAACAGCAATCGAAAGGGGAAATATTAAAGCGAACTCGAAATACGCCAGAAGATATATTATGGCCATATTCACCAGCTATTACAGATATACAATTAGCTAGAAATGAATTTAATAAACAAACTGAAACGCTAGAAAAAATTTTATTATATTGCGTTTGGCATACATTTTATGGGAAAGCCCATAGTGATGGAGCATTCCAAGAGTATATAATACCAAATTGGTTATGGTATAAAGATATCTTCATAAAAAAAATAGATAAAAATAGAGAATTTGATGTATATAAAAAATGGTGGGATGGGGTTATCTTTCATTTGAATCTAGCAATTTTTTATACAGCAGTAGCTATCAATGGATTGAGATTTCTTTATTATTCTAACTAAATTTTTTGAAAGGCATATGTTTAAATATTCTGAATTCATATCATTCTTATATCATAACGATCTATATTTAAAATAAAAATGAAATTACATTAAAACTATTAAAAATGGTAGAAAATCAAAATATCAACTTGAGTCATGTTGCCTTCGCAATTCTTGGATTAGTTGCTGAACAACCAAGCCATGGAAAAGACCTTAATAAGAAAATTGAAGATAGGGGCATGCGAAACTGGACAGCAATTGGAAAATCATCGATTTATGGCGTTTTACAAACATTAAAAAAGAAAGGACTTGTTGATTCATGGTTAGAGGAAGAAGATAATCGCCTCGTTAAAGTATATAAAATCACGGATAAGGGCTCCACTATCTTAAAAAGTCAGACTTATAGAATTTTAAAAGAATACTACGGTCGAGACGACGAAGATTTTTATGTTGCATTTTCACAACTCCCACTCTTATCTCTTGAAGAGCAGAAAGAAGCGTTTACAAGCTCAATTAAAAAGATGAAGGTCCACATTAAAGAATTGAAGGATATGATAGTTCCAAATATGCCCATAAATGTTCGCGGTCTTTTCATCCACCCTATAAAGATAATGGAGACCGATATTGCATTTTTAGAAGATATGTTAAGCGAAATAAGAAAGGAGGAAAAATAAGGTGGTTCAGAAGAAGAACATAATTGATAATTTAACTCATAAAATTGGTGTTCACTGCGAATCCTCATCAATGAGGGATTTATTCGAGTTCTACGACTTTCCAATGTCGGAAGCGATGGCGTTTGGTCTCGACGCAACGATGGGCTTCGGTTATTTCGACCAATCTAACATGTTAACTGGGATAGGAAGCGACGATTCTAAAACATCATTTTTCTTGGGGGGAAAACAAGGAACTATCGATGCGAACTCGTTAGCATGTCGATTATTGGGGATAAAACTCAGGAAGCAATCCTTTACGAGCGCCGATAAAGCATGGGAGGAGTCAAAGAAGCTGATAGATCAAGACACGCCATTAATCTTGCGCATAGACATGTACTACTTGCCGTATTTCGAATTTAGCGAAGTTGAAGAGGGAGGGCATTTTGGCGGGCACGCCATCACATTAGCAGGTTACGATGAAGAAAAAGGCGTGGCTTACGTTGGAGACACTGAATTTGAAGCTTTCCAAGAAGTATCTATTGAAAAGTTAAAAATAGGGCGTAGTTCCGAGGAAGGTGACGCATTCATGTATCCTAAAAACACGCAATTCAGCATGGAACCCCGACCAGACGGTAAACGCCCTCCATTAGCCGCAGGAGTGAAGGTTGCGATCCAAGAAGTAGTCAACAACATGTTACGACCTTCCATGAACAATGTTGGCATTCAAGGTTTAAAACGATTTGCCAATTCGATTACAGGTTGGGAGGAAAGGTTGAAAGGAATCGCAAGGATGACGTTCGAATTGACGCACGGCTACATCGAAACGTGGGGTACTGGGGGAGCCTCATTTAGGAAGTTATACAAGGAATTTCTTGAGGAATTGCTTACCCTTCCTGAGTTGAAAGAAGGTCCAAGAGCGTGGAATAAAGACGAGTTCAATATTTTAGAAGAAGAAATCCCCTTAATCGATAAATCCGTTAATAACTGGACATTGTTCGCAAACACGCTTAAAAATGCCGCAGATGAATACAAAGACGACTGTTTAAACCACGTGAATCTTGGAGAACTTCAAGATATTGCTTTTGATATCGTAAAATATGAAGAAGAGTTGTTCACCAAATTGAAAAAAATTAAAAATTAACTGGTAAATCAAAAAATGGAAAGAGATAAATCAGAGGCTGTATCGTATTGCGGAATATATTGCGGGGCATGTCCTTCTGTTTATCGTGGGTCGTGTTACGGTTGTAGATCAGAAGATAAAAGTCAAAGACGCAGATCCAAATGGAGATGTAATATAAGGAACTGTTGTATCAATGAAAAGAACGTCCAATATTGTGGAGAATGTCCTGAATATCCATGTCCTACCATATTAAAATTGATAAATTCTCACAAGAACAAGCCAAGAATGCATTATCGCCATGAGATTCCTAATAACATGAAAGAGCTAAATGAAAAGGGTATTGAGACATGGGCTGCAGAGCAAGACAAGCTTTGGAAATGCCCAAATTGCGATAATGATGTAATTTGGTATAATTATGAATGCGTATCATGTAGAACGAGTCATGAGCCTTATAAAGATATGTATAATAAAGAAAAGGAGGAAATGAAGTGAAAGAAACAGATTTGATAGCGCGTTGCGGGTTGTATTGCGGAGCGTGTAGGGCATACTTGCTCTTGAAAAAGGATCTATTCGAAGAAAAAGGGTACAAGCAAGGGTGCAAGGGGTGTAAGATACGAAATAAGAATTGCGCATTTCTGAAAAAACAGTGTGACCCCCTTAGAAAAGGCGAGTACGAATACTGCTCCGAGTGCGACGAAATGCCGTGTCCAAATTTACAAAAACTCCATGATGGGTATGTAATAAGGTATGGTGTCAACCTCGTGGCGAATCTAGAAAGACTCCGGGAAGTTGGAGAGGACCAGTGGGTAAAGGAGCAGATAGAATTCTATAAGTGCCCAGAATGTGGGGGCGATATTTGCGTTCACGATGATGAGTGCTACGATTGTGGACTCAAGTATAATCCAGGAAAAGTTTGAAGCTAAATATAATATATTAAAATCAAAAGGAGATGAATAAAATGGTTAGAATAGTTATTGAAGATTTCAAGCACATGGCAGGATATAATTGTCAATTATCGAGCATGAGAAAAGTGTTAGCTTATGGTGGAATCAAACTTTCCGAGCCAATGATATTAGGGTTATGCTCGGGATTAGGATTTTTTTACTACTACATGAAGCGAATGCCCTTTCCAATGATGCTAGGATTAGCCGTGAAGAAAACGGAAGTGTTTGAGCGGACGATTACCAGGTTAGGAGGGAGCGCAAAAATGACGGAAACTGCGTCAATGAATGCGGCTCATAATAACTTGGTGAAGCTTTTAGAATCAGGACAGCCAGCGATCACGTTTGTGGATTTTGCTTACTTGCCATTCTTCTTTGCTGAGGGTGCCCCAATCCCTAACGAGGGCGCAGGACATTTTGGAGGCCACACATTCGTGACCTACGGCATTGACGAAGAAAAGGACGAGGCCTACGTCTCAGATAGGTTTGCAAAACCCTTTACAATGAGTTACGAGCAATTAAAAGCAGCGCGAGGGAGTAATTTTGCCCCGTTTCCTGCAAGAAACAAGCTAGTTGAATTGGTATTCCCTAAGAAAGTCAAAGATCTTAAATCCATACTTCCACAAGCAATAAAAGCCAATGTGGATTTCATGGAAAATCCACCCATCACGAACATGGGGCTGAAAGGGTTCGGAAAGTGGCGTAAGATGCTCCCAACGTGGGGTACTGATTTCAAGGGAGAGAATTTACTCTATGGATTGGTCAGCACGTTCATTTACATGGAAACTGGAGGATCTGGAGGGGCACTGTTTAGACCGGTTTACAAGGAATTCCTCGAGGAAGCGGGAGAGCTGTTGAATAACGATGGATTGCTCAAGGCTGCGGAGCTCTTTGGAGAAGCGACTGAGAAAATTAGAGACTTAGAAGAAATGATCTTGCCTGACGACCTTCCTAACATCGCAAAACTTAGGGAAGTGTTCTTGAAGAGCAATAAGATTCAAGAAGCAGGCGAAAAGGATTACCAAAAACAATTGAAAGCCCTCGACGAGCAGTCGGAAGAAGCTATCAAGGGAGCGAGGAAAGAAGCGGATAAATGGAAGGATCATATCCCTCAAATTGACAAGGGAATCCAAGCCTGGCACGAAGTCGAAGCAAAAGCCTGGGAGGTAATAAAAAATTCACTATAAAAAAGGAGATGACGCGCAATGTCAAAAAATCTTGAGAAGGAATTGAAGATTCAAGAATTAAGAGAGAAATTCATGGTCCATACAAGGAGGGCATTTCACATGCTCCCTAAGATGGACAAGCCACGGATTCTTGACATCGGTTGTGGTACGGGAACGCCTACTATCGAGCTGTCAAGGCTCTCTAATGGAGAAATCGTTGGAATAGACATTGATCAAGAGGCATTAGATAAATTCAAACAAAAAATTGAAAAAGAAGGACTCTCTGATCGCATAAAAGCGTTAAATCAATCGATATATAATACAAGCTTCCCGGACGAGAGCTTTGATATCCTATGGGACGAGGGAGCAGTTCATATCGTCAACCCAAATAAAAGTTTTAAGGAATGTAACAGAATCCTAAAACCTAATGGTTTCTTTGTCCTCGGGGAGGGAATTAAATGGCTCAATAACGTGTCTAATAAATTTCCTAAATTTGGATTCAAGCTCGTGGATAAGTTTTTATTACCTGAGGAATATTGGTGGAAGGAATATTACGAAATCTTAGAAAAAAGGATTGAAAATTTAGTTAAAAGAGAGTTTACCTCGAAAGAACTTGAAGAACTCAAACGACACAGAAGAGAAATAGAAATGGTCAAGAAGAACCCAAAAGAGTTTGATTGTGGATTTTCCATATATCAAAAACTGACAAATTAATGAGAGTAAATAATGAAAGAATTAAAGAGATTTAAAAGCAGACTTCAATATCATGAATGGAGTGGGTTTTTTAGCGTAAATTTTAAATTATTTTTTAATATTTGGTTAAATCACGGGCAATTTTTAATTTTAAATCAAAAACTATTAAAAGGAGAGGGAACTACCCAATTCCTAGAATATATTAATTAAAAATCGAAGAGTTAAACTTAATAAATATAAAATAAAATTAGTGAATGAAAGCATGGATGAAATAAAGGTCGTAGGAGCACGAATTCATAATTTAAAAAACATAAATGTTAATATACCAAAAAATAAGATGATCCTCATCACGGGAGTTTCAGGCTCTGGAAAGTCCAGCTTGGCGTTTGACATCATCTTCGATGAAGGAATGAACAGGTACTTGCAATCGATTGGATTTCCACCTAAATTCGACGATGAAAAACCTTTCGACATGATTGAAGGATTGAGTCCTACCGTGGCAGTGGAGCAAAGAACTACAAGGGTTTTTAACCCGCGCTCCACGGTTGGTACGAAGACAGGAATTTACGGATTACTTCGAATGTTATACGCCACTGAAGGCGTGTTTTTATGCCCCATTTGTAAAGTCCCGATAAAAGAAAATCTCGAATGTGATCTCTGCGGAATGGTAGTGGAACGCTTGCAAATCAAGTATTTCTCGTTTAATGAGCCTTCCGGGATGTGCCTTGAGTGCAGGGGAAGGGGTTATAAGACATATTTTACAGAAGAAATGATCGTCAAAGATTATGACAGGAATTTACTTCAAATCACAAAAGCAGGATCAGCGTGTTTTGCCGATCAATATAAGTTGGTAGAACAGTTGCCAAATTTTTACGATTTCGACATTCAAACGCCATATAAAGACTTACCCGAGGAAGTAAAACAGGTTTTCATGCATGGAAGTGGAAAGGAATTGCAATTTCAATGGGAATCAAAAACCTTCTCCGGCAAACTAGCCAGAGTTTTTGAGGGGATCATTCCACACATGGAACGAGCAATGACCGAAGGAAAAAGCCAATATAGGATAAACAAGATCACTAAGAATTACATGTCAAAAGCGAAATGCGAGGAATGTCAAGGTTATCGTATCAACGATCAGGCAAGAGAAACAAAAATCGCAGAAAAACACATAGGTGAACTGGCAATGATGACCATCGACGAGTTAATCGCTTTTTTAGAAAATCTAACAAAGGAGCAGGTGAAAAGTCCTCAAGGGAAGGCAATGATTAACACTCTCTTACAAGCACTGAAGAATTTGGTTGATGTGGGTTTATCCTACATACACATGAATCGTTCCCTGCCAACATTAAGCGGCGGAGAGCTTCAAAGATTGTCGCTTATGACTCACTTGGATGGTGGACTTGATTCCCTCGTGTACATCTTGGACGAACCAAGTATGAGTCTTCACGAAAGAGAAAAAAGTGCGTTAATCACGCTTTTACAGAAATTAAAAGAATTGGGAAATACGGTTATAGTAGTCGAACATGACAAGCGCTTTATAGATATCGCTGACGTGATAATTGACATAGGTCCTGAAGCAGGAGTCAATGGTGGTGAATTAGTGTACGAAGGGCCACTTGACGGAATTAAAAATCTAAAGAAATCCCACACGGGTCAATATTTAGCGGGAAAAGTCACCTTACCAGAAAAAATTGATGACGAAAGAAAGGTTATTGATAAAGCTACAAAATTTATAACCATCAAAAGTGCAAAAACCAACAATTTGAAAAATATTACCGTGAAAATCCCATTAGGAATGATGGTAGGAATCGCGGGAGTTTCAGGTTCTGGAAAGAGTTCCCTAATCCTCGATACATTAGTGCCACTTCTCACCCCATATTTTAAAAGAGGCGCCCAGCAGGAGAAGAAAAAGAAGGAGGAAAACGGTGATAATGATATTAACGGTGAAGGATTGTTAGAATATTCGGGTTTAGTTAAAGGGTGGCAAAATATTGATGGAGTCGTTGTAGTTAATCAAAAACCCATATCAAGGGTGAGAACATCCACGCCAGGTTCTTTTATTGGTGTTTGGGATAAAATCAGGAACCTCTTTGCCAAAACTCCAGAAGCAAAGAAGCGAAAATACGCTGCGGGTCATTTTTCCTACAACTCTGATAAAGGAAGATGCCCTTCTTGCAAGGGTCAAGGAGTTCAGGACCTTCAAATATCATTCATGAGCAGTTTTACCATCCCATGTAAGGAATGCAAGGGAATGAGATACAAGCCAGAAATTATGGAAGTTAAATATAAGGGTAAGACTATCTCTGACGTGCTCGAAATGACCGTTTCTGAAGCATTAGAACTGTTCAAAACACAGGCAAGCGTTTCAAACGTGCTGAAAATATTAGTTGACATTGGAATGGGGTATATCACGCTCGGTCAACCAGCACCTACCTTAAGCGGTGGTGAAGCACAAAGGGTAAAATTAGCAAAAGAATTAGGAAAAATGCGCAAGGGGAATTCCTTATACATTCTTGATGAACCGACCGTTGGATTATCGTTCTACGATGCCGTTAAGCTAATGGAATTGCTTGAGAAGTTAGTTCAAGAAGGCAATAATGTCTTGATCATAGAGCATGATCCCGATATCTTGTCTTATTGTGATTATATCATTGAATTAGGACCAGAAGGAGGACCTAAAGGTGGAGAAGTCATCGCAAAAGGGACACCAGAAGAAATAAAGAATAATATTAAATCAAACACGGGCTTTTACTTGAATTAAATAAAAAAAAAAGAAAGAATTATCTATAGGTATAAACCATCAATAATCCGTCTTTAACTCTATCTACACCATTCTGTGCTTGTGCGGTTGCCTGGACTTCAAGCTCGTATTTTCCAGCAGCTAAGCCTTCGATGATAAATTGTGTTGTTAGAGTATAACTCACCATAATCCCAATAACGGATTCAATATTGAAAGATCTTTCAGATCCTGGTATTTCAACATTGTCCCTCATGATTCTTACTCCACCATAAAGGTAACCATTACCATCAGTAGGCCCATTGCTAAACTCCGCATTGAACATGACATAAACGGTTTCTCCAGCAGCAACAGTAATTTCAAGATCCATATCCGAAACATCTGTGTAGCTAGTATCTGTATAATAAACGCTTTCCTGTTTTCTAGTCCAAATATTGGTAATCTCAGAGTTTCCCGAAGCTTGTTGTATGATTGTAGTAGGTTGGAGAAATATTGTATAACCACCCATTCCAACTGCTCCAATAGCAATTATTATTGCTATTATTGTCAGTCCATTTCCTCTATCACTCATCTTTTTTCACTTTTTTTATAGATTTTGCTAAATCTTAATTTCAATTTAAATTACAATAGGTAATTGTGTTTTCTATAATAATTTTTTTTTGAATCACATAGAAGCATTTCTCACTTCAAGAAACCAATAAGATCTGAATCTCAACCATATTTTAGGCTATTTCAGATCGAAAAATTAATATGTACAATTCTGTATAATAATTACAAATACAAAAAAAAATGAAATATTTGAGTGTGATAATAAAAAATGTCTTACTTGGAGCGAATGCCATTTTTAGAACGAACTGAATTTTTATTCCAGGCAAAACAAATAGGAAAAGGAGAGGATTCGAGTAAAAGTGAAAAGTGGTCTCCAAAAATCTTCATTATAGATCCACATACTCACGAAGCTGTAGCGTTTTTCGAACAATCATATTATAATCCAAAGTCGAAATACACGCTTAGAGATATGAATGATCGGCCTCTCATGTTTTTACGAAAAGAAAAAGCGATGCAAAAGAAGCCGAGATTCTGGATTTATTCTATGGATGATGATACAAAAGTAGAAGAACTAGGCAAAAATTCACCGTTAATCATTGGTGAAATGGCAAGAAAAAAAATGGTATCGAGAAAATTTTACTTTTATCGACCAGGAGAGCTAGACATGTTTATAGTCAAGCATAACATGACTTATTCGCACGTTACTTTTGAAAATTTAATCTCTAACGAACCAGAGTTTTTGGCAGAAGGAGATAATAAAGTTATTACTACTTGGGGCTGGGATTGGGAGTTTACTCTTAATATTCATCCGTCTTGCGATAAATTCATCCGAAGCATGCTAATATGTTGCATGCTTGCTATTAGAACCACTTTTCCTGAGTAAAACCTGTGTTTAATCCCATTGATATAATTATACTCGTAGTAAAAATTATGTCAGTAGGAATTATTATTTATATTCAGAAGCCAAGACGTGGAAAATCAAAAGTCGCTGAAATTAAATAATATATTAATATTTTTTTTTATGTCACACATATTGATCAGTTTATGTCACAGTTGGGTGACAAAGTTTAAATACTTAAAATTCATAATATTATTAGATAAAATTTTAATAAAAGAAACAAGGAATTAATTCGGCCAGATTTGGATGGTTTTTTTGGCATGGAGTTAATTTATTTTATATTAAACAATATGATTAGTTCAATTTAGAAGGTGAATAAAAAATGGTTGAAAATATAAGAGAACTTAGGAAACCAGTTGTGATTGACAATGGAACAGGGATTTCAAAAAATGGTTTTGCAGGTGAGGATCAACCTCGTGCTGTTTTCCCCACGTGTATCGGAACACCAAAATACGGAGTAGTATTGCCAGATGTGTCTCATTTTACCAAGGAAGTATATGTTGGACCAGATGCAATGGAACTCAAGGGATTGATGAAGTTAAATTTCCCTATAGAACACGGTGTCGTAAACGATTGGCCTGCAATGGAACGAATATGGCATTACACGTTTTACACGGATCTTAGAGTAGATCCATCTGAACATCCAGTAGCACTAACAGAAGCACCGTTAAATCCACGATCTAATCGAGAAACAATGGCAGAGATCATGTTTGAAACCTTTAACGTGCCAGCCATATATGTAGCAATGCAAGCTGTCCTTTCTCTATATGCTTCAGGACGAGTCACAGGATTAGTTTTAGATATTGGAGATGGTGTTTCTCATATAGTTCCAATTTATGAAGGATTTGCTTTATCACATGCAATTAAGAGAATTGACCTTGCAGGGCGGGATATTACGAGATATCTCCAACGACTCTTAAGACAAAATGGATATTCGTTCAACTCAACAGCAGAACAAGAGATCGTGAGAGATATAAAAGAAAAGCTGTGTTACGTGGCAGTTGATTCGGAAAAAGAGTTGATGCTATCAAAGAAAATCACGGGAATGGAAAAGTCCTACATGCTTCCTGACGGTGAAACGGTGAACATGGGTGTCGAAAGATTCCTTGCACCTGAATGTTTCTTCAATCCGGGAGTAGTTGGAAAGGAGTTAGAACCATTAGACGACGCTATCGTGGCTTCAATCAACGATTGTGACGTTGATTTACGAAGAGACCTCTACAGCAACATAGTCCTTTCTGGGGGATCTACGATGTTTCCAGGTATCAAGGAACGGTTGACCAAGGAAATAAAAGAGCAAGTACCGGACTCCATTGATGTTAGGATCTTATCTCCCCCCGAAAGGATGTACAGCGTGTGGATTGGCGGTTCAATTCTTGCGTCTCTAAAAACATTTAATAGAATGTGGATCACCCGTCGAGAGTACAAGGAACTTGGCCCCGAAGTAATTCATAGATGCTTTTGATTACTTGTAGTTATTACAAATATTTTTTTTAATTTCATTGTCAGTTTTAAAAAATATATCTAAGGAGAGCGTGAAAAAATGATAAAAATAAAAATGATTGATGGAATTCCATGCATCGTTTTAAACGAAGAAAAACCAAAAAAAGTGAAGGATAAAGAATATTATCACATGAAGCACGATTTTACCTTCTGTCAACGATCAAAGGAAGCGAAATCTTATAGAGCAGTATTAGACGAATTAAAGGATAAGTTTAAAGAATGAGAAACTACAATAATATATCAGTCGATAAGTTAATCACTTGGACAGATAACTTTCTCTTGCCCGAATACGAAAAAATTGTTAAGGATTTGATGAAGAACCAGCCCAAGATCGTATCAGTTGCGATCGTTGATAGGAACAAGGAAATTTCCTATTCTACGACAAATTGGGATTTATCTAGCGTCTTGGAAGATACTTTAGCGATTTGGGGTAAAAAAGAAGGAAAATATATTACTATTGGAGGCAAGAGTTATAGAATATTCCAAAACACGCCAGACAGATTGGCTGCTTCGCTTATAAGTGGAGCGCATGATATACTGGGATTTCGAGATAAAGAGTGGATGATACTTTGCAAGGTTTCTGTCGAAAAAGATAATGCTGTCATCGTTTTAATGAACACTTTCATGGAAATGGGCAGGTCATTAGGACGCCTAAGTTCGAGAAAACCGTTCATTGACCCCAGCATTGCTTTATCTAAAGCCGATAAAATCGAGGAAGTAATGCCGAAATTCCTTTTTGACACGACGAAGATACTACGAAGGTTAGGCCTTCAAAAATTCGGGTTAACACCAGAGGAAGCAAGGGTATATTTGGAATTATTAAAAAAGACATCAGATGGAGAAAAAGTCACTAATTTAAACAAAAAATTGAATATCAAGCGTCCAACTCTTTATAAGATATTAGATCGGTTAGTTGATAAAAATTGGGTTGATGTGGAGTTAAGAACTTCCAAACGCACTCAATTTTACATTTCACGGCCCATTGCTGAAGTGTTTGATAGAATCATACAAGAAAAGATTGAAGAGATAAAAATCTTAAGGAGTTTTCAATTGTTAATTAAGGAATATCTTGGAAATGGATGGGAAAGTGCCTCGAAATTTTACGACGATTCTCAAACATTTAGCAGAGAAGTCTTTGATATCGACATGTTAGGAATCATGGGACTTGAGAAAGATTTTGGGATCCTGGTTTTTGAATACAACGAAGACGTCGTGGACGAAATTAGGGCGCAAGATAAGTTATCCTTAATTCACGATAAAATCATCGAGCAAATGAAAAAGCTCAAGGAAGAAGGCAAGATTAAAGATTTCGGAGACGTGGAAAAGAACATTAAAATGGAACATGTAGAAATCCAAGAAAATCACGGAGCAAATATCTATTTAAGGTTTAAGGAAGGAAGCTCAACTGCTCGACAATTGGGCAAGGGCTGGATCATTGCAGTTAAAGCGGTTGTAATTCCCATTGAAAACTTAATCTACGTGATTTGGGGCTCAGAGGAGAAATTTCAAACATTATTAGAACTTTTTTCTAATTTAAAATGAGTTATTCATGGACTCTTTTTAGAAGACAAATAATTTAGAACTCAAATAGTTAATACCATTAAAATTTAAAATTAGATAGAAAAACTTATCTATATATTCTTATACGCAATTTTATATTCCTAGTATTACATCATCTTATTAAAAGAGACAGTAACAAAGAAAACATGGATAATAGCAAAAATTATTACGAGATTCTTGGTGTTGAAAAAGATGCTACTGAGGAAGAAATCAAGTTGGCATATCGAAAATTAGCCAAGAAGTATCATCCAGATGTAAATAAAACGGATCCAAATGCTAAGGATAAATTTATTGAGATAAACGAAGCTTATAACGTTTTAATTGATCCTGCCCGGCGTAGAATTTACGACCAGGCGGGTTATAACCCTCGAAATGTAGATTTGAGCGATTTCTTTGGGAGATACGATTTTAGAAGCATTCGAACGATTTTAAGAGAAATATATGGGCAGAATAATAGAAAATCAGAAGTCAAACCTCCGCCTGATTCAATGTATATTTAATTACTACGAGTAAAGACTACATTTTTAATACAAAGGACATTAATGTCGATACTATTTTATACGAAACTTTACTAGTAATCAATGAGGAATTCTTTATTGTTTAAGAATTTCAATACATGATTATTGAGGATATTCTTAAATGGAAATATTAGAAATATCAGATCAATTATTTAAATCAGCAAGAGCTAATTTTATTGCCTTTGCGGAGTATATTTATAAAGTATCACAAGAAATCGGAATAGAAAAAGCTAGTATCCTTCTAAGGGAGACCTTCGAAAGTATTGCGATATATCAAGGATTAAGACTTAGAAATCAATCAGATAAGAGTTATATTGACGCAGAAAGAGCCCTTTCTCTTATAAAAATAATACCCGAGAATCTTGGCATTGAATACGATGTACTTGAAATCAGTCCTGATAATGTTGTTGTTAGGATAGATAAAAGTCCCTTTTATGACGCGGCCAAAATTGCGGGTTTAGATGCCGAAAAGTTCTATAGAGACAGCGCGATTACTTACATGGAAACTATAGTGCAACAATTTAACCCAGAACTTCATTATGAGCTGGTGAAGTTTAATTTTTTAGAAGACGATTATTGCGAAGAACAGATAATTTTAAAATAATCCTAATAATTCAAGGAAGGTAATTAGTGTTCAACATAAAGAGCAAAAGATAAGGATATATGTGCATTTATTTAAAATTCTATAATTTCTTGATGTTTCTTTGCTTCGTGAAATATTGGTCCTCTCGCTATAAATCCTATTGCGAAGTTGCTTCCTCTTACTGAAAGTAAATAATCCCCTGATTTAATTCCATACCCTTTCATCGTTTTTTGAGGCAAGATTATGCATCCATCGCTCTGAATGGATATCCAGCAATATTTCTTTCCATTAATTTTGACTAACTCACCTTCAGGTATTTTGTATCCTGCCAAATCGGGATTTTGACTAAAAATATTCTTCATTATTGATTGCAGCAATATTCTTTTAGAGCTTAATCCAAAACCTCCCGATGTTTTACTACCAGGAATTAAAATCGCTTGTTTATCCTTATTTAATTGATATTCCTCGAATGCTTCGGGAGGGATCACGACCTTACCGTCATTTCTGACAAGAGACCAACCAAAGACATTTTTTCCTCCTTTTACAATTTGCGGCATTTTCTTCTGATTATTTAAAGCTCTTTATTATCGTCACTTATAATAAAAGATTTTCTACTTTTTAAAAATAAGGAAAAAATGGATGTTAGCAGGACAAGAAGCAATTATACTGATAAAAAAAAAACATTTCTCATTCATAGGAATAGAAAATATTTTCAAATGCTGATGGAAACCATAACATATATTGAGAATTTCCATCATTTAATTTAGGACTAGCCAGATAAAGAGATTATTATTATATCTTTTCTTTATTCTGGAAGATATCTTGAGATTAATCACTTTCTTATCGCTTTTTCTCATTAGTTTTCTTTATGTTTTTAGGCGTACCTAATAATTTAAATATGATCATGACTTATTTTTACTTATAATAATTCAAATAAAAAGAAGAAAAGGGAAGTGAATAGGATGGATTTGTTTCCAACTTTAGGATTAGGATTGTTAAATGGATGGATTTATTTCGTGTTTTACTTGATCGTGTTTATAATAACAATGAGTACTTGTTCTAATGAAGTAAGGGAACGCTTGTATGATAGATCACTATGGGATAAAAGGACCAAAATAATTACGGCTGTTGGAAAAATATTTTCATTTGTGAATATCATAATGATTCTTTTTGGAGCACTACAGGTTGGGAATATTGAATTTATAATCGGGACTATCGTTTATTTTGTTGGATTGAGCTTGCTTGTCATGTCTATCATTAATTATAGAAATGCTCCCTTGGATAAACCAATAACAAACGGATTCTATAAAATATCTCGCAATCCACAGATGGTTTCATTATATGTATTGTTTCTCGGAATGGTATTAATCATAGGGTCTTGGATCAATCTGATCTTCTTGTGTGTCTCGATAATTTGCTCGCATTTCAGCATTTTGGGTGAAGAAGGTGCGCTAACTGAGCAGTATGGAGAATCCTATTTAGAATATAAAAAACAAGTAGCAAGGTATTTTGTATTTTTTTAAAACAATTAAAAATTGGACTTAATAAGATTTAATAAAAGAATTGTTTTTTTTAAAAGTATAAAAAATAAAAACTGGAGGATATTTCATGAACGAAACAAAAATAGACTATGGAAATTGGGTACCAAAGAAATTGGTAATAATAGCATTCTGTTTGGCAATTATTTTCGCTGTTGTAGCAATAATAATTTTTCCATTCACTTTTGATACCATTCTTTCTAATAACATCTCCCTCTTCCCTGGACTTCTTATCCTAAACATAGTATTGTGGATCATTGACCTTTTTTCTATCATTTTTACTGTTTTTTTTGCACGTTTATACAAAGCATTTAATGCTAATGATGGAAAATTACAAAATGAGATAAGAGACATGGTAATAGAGAAACTTCAATGGGATGGTGAAGGAAAAGCTCTCGATATTGGGACGGGAAGTGGATACCTAGCAATAAAATTGGCCAAATCCAATAACAACTCGGAGGCAGTAGGGATTGACACTTGGGGAAAATCATGGAACTATGCTGGAGAAGTATGCAAGCAGAACGCAAAAAAAGAAGGTGTTCAGGCGAAAATACGTTTTCAAAGGGCTGATGCCGCTAATTTACCGTTTGAAGACGAATATTTTGATGCGATCGTAAGTAATCTGGTGTTCCATAACATAATAAGAATTAGAGATAAGAGTAAATTATTTAAAGAAGCGTTACGGGTTTTAAAAAAAGGAGGAAAATTTTCGATACAAGATAAAGTTAAAAGCAGAAAACTTTATGGTAATTTTGAAAAGTTAGAACAAAAAATTAAAGATACGGGAATATCTGAATTACATTACATGGATACAGATTCTACAATAGAGATGCCCCGTTCGGCTCGCATGGAACTTAAAACGATGGGCATTTTTTATGGAATAAAATGAGTAATAAATGAATTCTTCCTTATTTTTCCTTATTTTTTTTCATTCTCTTTAAAGCTCTTTCTTCGAGTAATTTCGAGTAATTTTCCCACATATCAGGTTCTCCGGGTTTTTTTTCAATAACTACAAAATTACAGCATTCTGCTCCTGCTGGAATGGTTTTTGTAAACTCCACTTGATAATCCTTGCCAGTGGGATTAAATTGTTTAAAGGCATTTATTATTCCTTGGACTAAATATCTCTGAACTCTACAATCGAATGCTTTATATACATTCTGCAATGGACACCATAAAATATCAAACGAGCATTTATCTTCAGCGTCAATCCTAGGATCCTCTATAGAGGTCCACGCTTGCGTGTTCACGATTGTCGTTAAGAAGCTCATCAATTCTATAGGTGAAATATCTGGAGGAAATTCCGCATTCTCAATGATTTGCCTTCCCACTTCATATCCCGTCTTTATCAACGCTTTATTTGCAACTTTTTGTCCTTCAATACCAAATGACGCTTCGTTTTCTTTTAACATGTTAATAACCGCCATTGACATGAACAGGCCAAACTGCAAGAGCGCCGTGGGATCGAAATCCTCGCGTCCTAACACATCCTTTCTGAATTGGTCAAGCGCTTCTTTAAACGGCTCGCCGAGTTTAGACTTCTTCCAACTTTCTTCCTTTCGCTCTGCACCTTTTAATATTCCTTCTTTTATCATGATAAATCACGATTAATATGATTAAATATGATAATTGAAAATTAATTAAATAATTAATTTAAAAATTATAAATCAGGAAAGTTTTCTTCTATTAAAAAACAAATCTATTCGTAAACCACACAAGCCGCTATCGTGTGGTGCCATGGAACTTTATCGCCGTCAAATATTACCATTTTCACGTCGTCTATTGGTTCTTTTCCCGTGTGATTATTGAAAACCTTCCACGCAATCTTTCCAAGTCCTTCTGGATTAGTTACGAGTTCTTTAAAGCTCTCCTTGATCCCGCCATAAAATATAGACTTTGAATCTAGGATGTCCTTTACATCTCCTAGAGCTAGCATTCTCTCCTTTACAATGTTCTCCGTGACCTGCGAGTAAAACTCACCTGCGAATTTTGAAGCTAACTCTTCGGGTGCTCCTTCTTTTCTATCGTACAATATCACTATTCCTATAGGCTTCATTTTATATCCCTCCAATCATGAAATAATATTATTCATTTTTTTATATAAAGCGAATCAAATCTAAATTTTAAGATTTTACTTAATGAATCATAAGAAAAACGGAATTATTGGGAAGAATGCTAAAGTTTTAAACATTTAATTATTATGATTTCTAGGAGGTAATTTCATGTCAGAAAAGGAGGTTCTAGAGGAATATTCGGGGAATTTAGACGAATTATTTTTAAAGGATTCTAAATGGACGTTTCTTGTAGGGGCAGGGGCTTCAATGGACGCGCCGTCAAGTTTACCATCGGCGCGACAAATTAGCAGGATATTATTAGAATATTTAGCTCCAGAAGAGGAACTGGAAAATCTGTTGTCGTTAGAAATGTTGCGATACGAATTGCTTGTCGAATCGATACAAGAAATGTTCGACACGGAACTGGTGTTCATGGATTATTTTGACGAAGTTAAAGAACCAAATTTGATCCATCTATTTTTGGCAACCGCAATTAGCAGAAATAACTACGCGGTCACCACTAATTTTGATTATTTAATCGAAAGGGCTTTAATGCGCGTGCTTTCAGAAGATCTTCATCATCAAATCATGCCGATCATCACGAAAGAGGATTTTTTAGAGCATCAAGATCCTCAAGTCTTAATTAAGTCGGGAAAACATCCGTTATATAAAATTCACGGATCAAAAACCAACATCATTACAAAAGAGGTTACAATAGATTCACTCATCACCACCATCTCAGATCTAGGCAAAGATAGAGAAAGTGGAGAAACATTTGCCATTGAACCCTATAAGAAACCTGCGGTAAACAATTTGATGAAGGAACAATCGCTCATGGTGATGGGATATTCGGGAAGCGATGATTTTGATATAGGCCCTGTATTAAAAGAACTACCCCATCTTAAAACCCTTATTTGGATAGAACACGTTCTGAACGATGAAATAGGCGTGTATAAAATTAAAAAAGTAGAAGAAGTGCGCTTCTTGAATGAATTATCAAAACCCGAAAGTTTATTAGCGGAAATACGATCGGATGTCGACTTTAAGGTCTATTTAGTCAGGGCCAATACGGGAAACTTCTTACAAAAGCATGTGTGGACGCAAATTCTTGCAAATTCACCAATAATTTTACCTACAAGTGAGGAAGACGCACTTAAACCTCCAGATTTTAGAGAGTGGGCACGTTCGATCTATGGACAAACAGAACCTATCTATAAATATCAATTAGCAGGAAAATTATTCCTCGATTTAAACCAATACAAGGCAGTAGTTCGTTGCGCTGAAAAGGGATTAGAATTATGCAAGGGGGAAGACGACGAAAGCTTGCAAAATTCGTCAACATTTTACAATCATCTAGGATTGGCATGCCATGAGCTTGGTAAGGTTGATGAAGCCTTGAATTATCACGAAAAGTCATTGAAAGTAGCTGAAAAGTTTGGAGATAACGATAGCGCAATAGCCAATTTAAGTGGTATTGGTTATAGTTATTATAGTAAAGGAGATTATGAAAAAGCCCTTGAAATATTCAGTCGAGCTTATGATATTGCAAAAGAAGAGAATTTGCCTAAACGGATTTACACGATGTGTAATAACATTGGCATGATTTACAGGGATTGGGGTGAATATGATAAAGCCATGGAGTATTTTAACATTGCTTTACAAAAAGCAGAAGAAGAAGGGATGCTTAATGGTAAGGCCATTACTTATAGTAATATTGGATTGATATATCAAGCTCGCTTTGAATATGATAAAGCGTTAGAAAATCAAAATTTAGCTTTGGAGATAAACAAGCAATTAGGGAATCTCAAAGGGATTGCGTCGCGATATAGTCACATTGGTGTGTTATACCACATGCAAGAAGAAAATGATACAGCTCTTGAATATTTTCAAAAGGGATTTGAAATCAGCAGAAAAATAGGCGATGTAGCTAATGAATCAGCGGCATTAGGAAATATAGCCCAAGTACATAGAGCAAATAAAGAATACGATAAGGCATTGGAAATATACGAAAAAATAATAAAAATAGCCGAAGATCTTAATCAGCTCAAATCAAAATCTATCAGGTTGAATAATATTGGCATGATATACATGGAAAAGGGAGAATTAGACAAGGCTCATGAACATGTCAAACAAGCACTCGAAATTGATGAAGAAATTAACTATCTCGCCGGTGTTGCTACAGATAATAACAATTTAGGGATGATTTCCTTCAAAAAGAAAAATTACCTAGAAGCTCTTGAATATTATCAACACGCTCTTGAGATTTCTGATAAAATGGGTAATATCGAGCTAAAAAATACCATTACAGAAAACATCAAACTGACTTTCGAAGAGATGGGAGATGTAAACAAGGATGAAGGTCATACTGAAGAAGCTGTAAAATATTACGAAAAGGCCTTACAAATAGCAAGGGATCAAAACAACATGAAAAGTCAATCGTATTGCTTGTATTTGATAGGAATTGCTTACTATTACGACGATCAGAACGATTTAGGGCTTGAATACTTTCACAAGGCGCTTGAAATTGACAACGAGATAGGAAACACTAAAGGAAAATCTGATATTCTTTACTACATGGGAGAGCTCCATAAGGAAGAAGGAAAAGTTAACGAAGCTCTTGAGAATTATAAGGAATCTCTCGAATTAGTGATTGAACTTGATAATCTTGAGGATCAGAAATTACTTCTAGAAAAACTATTAGAGTTGTACTTTGAAAAACGCGAGCTTGAAAACGTCATCACCTATACCGAAGAGTTAGTAAAAATTTACAGGGAAGAAGGGAATAAGCAAGAGATAAGCGAAAGGTATTCTGGGTTGGGAGCGATGTATATTGATGTGGGTAACCTTGATCGCGCGATAGAAGTATTGACCGAATCGCTTGAGCTTTCAGAAGAACTGGACGCGAAAGAATACATCGGGAATGCGTCGTATAGTTTAGGATATGTCTACGAAAAGCAAAAGGAATACGAAAAAGCATTACCCTATTATATTAAAGCTACAGAAATGGCAAGTATGATTGAAGACAAAAACCAAGAACAAGCGAGATTGAATCGGATTGGAATGGTTAACAAATATCTGGGAAATTACGATGATGCAATTCAAGCTCTTGAAGTCTCAATTTCCATTGTAAAAGATTTAGAAGATAAAAACACGCTTGCACACAGGTTTAATGGAATTGCGGGTGTCTACTTCCGCATGAAAGAATACGAAACTGCTATATCTTACTACGAAAAATCGAGGGACTTATTCATGGAATTAGGACAAAAACAAAGTGCTCAAACCTTGGAAAATAACATCCAAAATGTCAAGGACAAGATGAATAAATAAAGTTAATTAAAACTACTTCTCAATTATTAATCACTAATGAAGGTTAATATCATGACTGATGAAGAAAATATTAGAACCATTAGAACGGCTTGCTCCCAACATTGTGGGATAGATGCGTGCGGTATCTTGGTTCATATGAAGGGAGATCGAGTGGTTAAGCTAGAACCTGCGGATTTTCCAAACAAAATCGATAATCGCATTTGTCTCCGAGGGCTTTCCATGTTGGACGTTACCTACCATCCTGATCGGTTGAAATATCCAATGAAACGAGTCGGCGAACGAGGCGAAGGAAAGTTCGAGCGCATCTCATGGGACGAGGCGTTAGACACTATCGCAGAAAAATTAAAAGATATCGCTGCGCAGCATGGATGGAAATCCATAGGCTGGGTTTTAGGTGGTCCTGGTGCGGGAACGACAAAATTTGGAGCGTATTTAAGGTTGGCAAGTTTAACACAATCTACTCGAGTTAGTGCGTGGGGTTATGGAGATGCGGGTATACCTTGCGGAAGTCGAGTCATTTTTGGAAGTCAATTTCCTTACATGTATTTATTCGGAGAATTTTGGCAAAGGAAATTTCCGGAACTGCTCCTAATATGGGGTACGAATCCTGCAGAAGCCATG
>Ga0180433_10002483_pt1 | contig 28386 bp, 20 predicted proteins | sample SS_ome_8_FD_132980 | JGI IMG/M metagenome (GOLD analysis project Ga0180433, IMG submission 132980) | Hypersaline lake sediment archaeal communities from the Salton Sea, California, USA - SS_1_D_1 metaG | ecosystem: Environmental > Aquatic > Non-marine Saline and Alkaline > Hypersaline >... | reverse complement strand
TGGACCTTTTCGCCTTCACGAATGCCGATCTCTCTAATGCCGACAGTTGCTTTAAATATATTCAGCATGGCTTTGGCGATGGTTTCGATCGTGGCTGCAGGAGATTTTTTGATGAACAGATCTCCGTTTTTCCCCTGAAAAATGGCATGCAGGACAAGATTGATGGCCGTAGGCAGGGGCAGCAAAAAACGGGTCATATGGGGATTGGTCACTGTAAGCGGCTGCCCATTTTTGATTTGATTTGCGAAAAGCGGGAGGACCGACCCTCTGGAATACATGACATTGCCATAGCGGACGCCGCAAAACACCGTATCGCTGTTCGCATACCGCGCCTTGGATAACATCAATTTTTCGAGGAGCGCTTTCGTCATCCCCATGGCGTTAATCGGATAAACAGCCTTATCCGTGCTCAAAACCACGACTTTTTTCACGCCCTCTTCAAAGGCCGCATCCAGAACGTTGGAGGTGCCGAATATGTTCGTCTTCACGGCTTCAAGCGGAAAGAACTCACAGGTCGGCACCTGTTTTAAGGCAGCCGCATGGAAAACATAGTCGACGCCCTTCATTATTTTGAACACGGATTCTCTATCGCGCACATCCCCGATGAAAAATTTCAATCGAGGATTTTTCTGCCTGTTCCGCATGTCAAACTGTTTTTTTTCATCCCGGCTGAAAATTCGAATTTCCTTGAAGAGAAAATCCTTCTCTATTCTCTCCACAAAATCATTCCCGAAAGAACCGGTCCCTCCTGTAACCAATATGGTACTATCACCAATGAGGTCTTGTAAGCTCTTCATTTTTCACTCCTTAGCTGGTTATCTATGAATTATGACAATAGGCATAGGACTTGACTTAAAGTTTGTTGTTGCGGCTAAAAACAAATTTGCGTGAATGGTAAGTGTAATAGAAAACCATCATCGACAAATACACGGCGCTCGAAATGATCATTGTCACAGCCGCCCCTGTCACGCCAATCAGGTAAACTAAAAGAATGTGACCTGAAACATTGATCACACCCACGGCAATAGCTCCGTTTCTGAGCTCCTTTCCCTTGCCGTGGGCACCTAAAAACCGGTTAAAAAAATCGCCAAGCCCGTGCATGACCCGTGCAAAAGCAATCCAATAGGCAATGGCAATCGCCGGAGTAAACTCCACAGGATATAGAAGCAGAAATACGGGTTTCATAATCAAAAGAAAGATCCCAAGAGCACAAATGGATAACATTATGGTCAAAAGGATTACTCGAGTAGAAATTTTAGCCCTATCGGCAAAACTTTTGAAAAATGTGGTTCCCACTGAGTTTGGAATCATCATTAGAGGCGCTGTAATCGTGGATGCCAGGGAAAAAAACCCCACGTTGGTTGTATCAAGGAAATATCCTATGGATAATCCGCCCAACCTTCCGCTGGCCACTCCGGCAAGTACGCCGATATAGACGTGAAATCCATACATTTTATTCTCTTGCCAGATTATGGCAAGTGTCGCTTTAAAATATCTGAAAGCCGGCTTCAAAACAGACACAGACAGCACAACGATTACGGCAATACTCAGAAACCTTATGGCCAGGGCCGGAACTAATGAGAGAGGGGCAAACAGAGTAAAAAGCAAAACGCCCAAAATATAGATTAGACTCGGACCGATACGGAATACGGACAATTCATAAATCCTGTTATCGCCCTGCATGATATTCCCCAGGCATAGTTGCATCGGGAAAACAAACAGCATGGGCGCGAACACTCTCAAGACCCAGCCCAGGTCATTATGAAACAATTGCTCTTCAAAGAACGAAAAAATTAAAACAAGAATCATGAGCACAACAGACATGGCCAAAGCCAGAAATAACAAGCTCCCCATTATCTGATGTTTAATGTCCTCATTTTTTTTCTGGGCAACAAGCCTGGCTCCCGAAACAAACACGCCGAGCGTCAGAAAGGGAACAATAAAATCAAAGAGTGTCATCAAAAATCTGTAATCACCGAAATGTTTGGGGCCAAGAAATCTCGTGTTGATGACACTGATCCCCACACCGAGAATTAGCGCAAAAAACAAAGAACTATAGAGAGCACCGACTTGCTTTGCCTTTTTATTATGGGCAAGACTTGTTAAGGTGTGCTCACCGAGGAGGGATCTTATCGAATATTTCATTGTCCAAGTAGATTCCTTTTGAATAAACGGCAGCATTCATTCCGAGAAACATAGCGAGAAGCAAACCCAGCGCGGTCCCCAGATTGAATCCATTTGTCATGTTGGCCAAAACGAATTTTGTCAACTCAAACACGGCGAAATAGAAAACAACATGAGTGAATCGCCCCAGATGCCGAAAATAATCGAAGGCATAAATAAAAAACGCAATATAGAGAACAAAGACAATGACGCCCTTGAAAAAAAGCTCGATCAAAAAACCATTGTGTATCCCGCCTACTTCCCCTCTTGCCCAATCTATACCCAGGTCTGCCTCGAGCATTCCGAAATAATACATATCACTGTCTCTGCTGCCAAATCCAATCAGCCAGCTTTTATGAATATTCCTAAAAATCATTTTGTTGATTCTCATCCTGGAATCCATGGTTCTATCCGTCAGCCGGGATCTGTACAGGTCAGAACTTTTGAGCCGTTCAATTTGAGGTGACAGAAAAATGGCCAGACATACGACCAGGATGAAAGCCGATGCCCCGATCACGACCAGCTTCGGGAGCTCTTTCTTCACTACAATAAAGAACAAAAGAAACAACACAGCAAGTGTAATCCAACTCATCCTGTGAAAGGTAAAGATAATGCCCAGGGCATAAAGGCCTACGAGAAATCGCCTCAGTAATCGTGAAGGGACTGTGAAAAGCGCGAGAATGAGGCCCGATATCAGAAAGTAACTCTGTGTGTACTCGGCTGCAAATACTCCCGTAGATCTAAAGAAACCGCCAAAGGCAAAACGCAATTCTGTAAGGCGGAAAAACCGCTGATTCCCCAGCATCTGGTAAATTCCGATTACGCTGGATACGGTGCAAAGGATGAGCATGGATTTGACCAGAACCTGGACCATGGGGCTGTCAGCCGTTTTTTTAAGAACAAGATAATAGACAAGAAAGGACAGAATAGGTATGTTTCTGAGAATGAATTCTTTTCCGCTGACAACATCCCTATCATGCAGATAAGAAACAAAGATGGAGACAAGAACGTAGAGGAAGAGAATGAATTCGTGCTTTAATATCTTAACTCTTTCTGTGTTTTTGAAAGAATCTTTCAGAAACAGGATCAGAATATAACTTATAAAAAGCAGAAAAATTATGCGACCCGCTTGTAAGTCAAAGGGCAAACCTCCAATTCTGATGGTAAATATGCCTGCCCCCAGCACTGAGTGGGCCAGTATCCAATAGCTGATTATGAAAGTAACGAATTTATCGCCTGTTCTGCTCTTAAAAGTCAGATGCAGAGAAGTGATGAGCATGACTGCGGCGTAAATAACAAGAAGTGCGGGATTCATTTTCGGCTCAATTAGATCTTAAATTCAATTTCGGCTATTTTCCCTCTTGCATCCTGACCCAATCCAATCCAGCCGCCTCAACGATCTTGCGCCCACTGCCAGGAGCTGTAAGGCCTGACAACTCAAGGTCATAATCGACCATTATCTTAACAAGATCAGCAAACAGAATACGCGGCGTCCAGTTCAAAACTCTCTTCGCCTTTGAGATGTCGGCGCGCAGATTGTCAACCTCAGTAGGACGAAAATATTTGGAATCAATCCGGACATGCTTTTCCCAGTCCAGGTTCACATAGGCAAAAGCCTGTTTCAAAAACTCCTTCACGGAGTGCGTTTCTCCGGTGCCTATGACAAAATCATCGGGTTTTTCCTGTTGAAGCATTAGCCACATGACTTCGACGTACTCCGGTGTGTAGCCCCAATCACGTTTGGCATCCAGGTTACCCAGATAGATTGTGTCCGTTTGTTTGGCCATGATCTTAGCCAGTCCCCGGGTTACTTTTCGGGTGACAAAGCTCTTCCCCCTTCGGGGAGACTCATGGTTAAACAGAATTCCGTTGCAGGCAAACATGTTGTATCCATCACCATAGTTTTTGACCATCCAGTAGGCATAGACTTTGGCGGCGGCATAAGGAGACCGAGGGTGGAAAGGAGTCGTCTCGCTTTGGGGAGGAGGGGCATCTCCAAACATCTCGCTGCTAGAGGCTTGATAAAATTTGGTTTTGATCCCGCTGCGTCTCACAGATTCCAAAATTCGCGTCGTCCCCAAACCGGTCACATCTCCCGTGTACTCGGGCAAATCAAAGCTGACCCTGACATGACTTTGGGCACCCAAGTTATAAATTTCATCCGGTTTGATGTTGTAGATGAGGTTGGTCAACTGCCCCGCATCAGAAAGATCGCCATAGTGAAGGAAAAACCGTGTCGTTTTCAGGTGTGGATCCTGATAAAGGTGATCGATCCTCCCTCGGTTGAAGATGCTTGTCCTGCGGACCAGGCCGTGGACCTCATAATTCTTGTGCAGGAGAAACTCGGCAAGGTAGGAGCCGTCCTGCCCCGTGATACCTGTGATGAGGGCTTTTTTGTGCGATGTCAACGTTTTCTCCTTAAATACATGATTGTTACCGCATGGAATTATTATGAGCGATTCCGAGCAAAACGAAAAGAGAATTTATTGGCCTGGTCGAAAATGATAGGCTACCGCCGTTAGTCTGCACGTCTAGCCGCTCATTTTTTAGCCGTCTCCAATCTAAGGAGAATCACTCTCAGGGGTTCGCTTGTCAACGCCAAACCTTAGCTAAAGTGCTTAAAATAATAAAGAAAAACAAGATACATGTCAATAATGATAGGGAATATTATGGCTGTGCAAATCATCGATGCCCGGAATTCCATTCTTTACAGCTACTTTATGTAGCCCAGAGCCCTCATCTCGTCCTTTATTTTTTTGGACATCTTTTCATCAAGGATTTTGCTTTCATCAAAATATTCGGAAAGACCGTAACTTTTGATTGGCGCAATATCCCTGCCCAGGGATTCTGCAGCAATATGGTCCGTGAAGTCTCTGCCATCCATATCCAAGGCCAAAGGATAGCCACACATGTTCAACAGCGTGGGCGTAATATCCAAAGTCGTTATCGGATCTGCAAGACGAAAAAACTTTAAAAAAGGATAAATCCTGTCCAAACCGTTTATTCTGCCGTGCAGTAATCTGAATAAAAAGAAATATGGGGAATCGACAGTCCAGGCACCCAAAAATTTCTTTTTGACGTAAGGGCCGCACACCACAAGCATTCCTCTAGCACGATGTCGGCCAGACCAGGGATGAGAGTCCACGATATCATCATAGGAGTGAATGTCTTTCCCGATTTTGATGTTTTGAGGATTTTTGGGTCTAACCTTAAGAGGCCGAGACAACAACAGGCTGATAAATCGCCGATTTTTGTTGTCACCAATCCGCACTTCTTTAAAGATGGGTTTTTTCGAAGGCCAAAACATTATATTCCTTAAGGCTTCAACCATCCGGCTGAACTCCCTATTGCCCATTTCCCTGGAAACTTGAATGAGTTCCTCGTTAAGGATGGAGAGCCGAGGCTCATCCGAATCCGTCTCTTCGAAAGGTGGGAAGCCCAAAATATCCAGAATCTTTTCGATGTTCACGACCATTTCAGTCTGATTTATTGGACGTGAGCCGTGATCGGACAAAATAAAAAATACCGTATCCTTATCCAACTTCTGAATGATATCGCCAATTAACCCGTCGATCTCCGTCCATCCAGCCAAAAAGGCCTGTTTTTCATCCACATTTGGCTCCGTCGAACTCATTGAAAGGCTTTCTCTTCCAGCATTGAAGCCCTCCCAGAAAAAGTGTTGAATGGCATCGATCGTGTAGATATAGGTGAATATAGCCCGGTAGGTGTGGAGGTGGCGGCAGTGTTCGAGTATCTGCTTTGAATCTCTGAGTTCTTTTTTCAATTTTATCATCATATTTTCCAGAGGGGTGTTTCCCGGGGTTTTCTCTGCGGGGGCAAAGAGAGAGTCAAGGGGAGGATCAAAATCTTCGGGGTGCTTAGCTGTGAATATGCTGGGTGAATCCTCTTGATTATTAGCGATCATAAAGCCATTGATATCCACAGCCGGGAATGCATTCATCCAGTTCACGACGCCCACTTTATCCCCTCTGTCACCTATTATTTCCCAGATAGGTTTTGCCCGCCAGTGATACATGGAATCTTGAAAGTCATTGATCCCGTGCTTTTCCCTGACTTTGCCCGTGGCAATGGATGTCCAAACCGGCGGAGTGAATTGTTCACCGTAGGTGTCGAGATGTCCGAGCGCAGAATTTTCCAAAATCCCGGCAATGTTGGGCAACGCCCCTGCTTTCAAAAGCGGAACGAGAATATTCCAACTCGCTCCATCCAGACCGAGAATGTAGGCGTTTTCGATGACTGGATTCGACGGCCCTCGCCCCTTTGTCTCAGTGATATTGCTGACTAAGGATGCTGCCAGAAAATAGAAGAGCAGCAATGAAAAGGAAACCACAGAGAGCTTGTAAATTTTGGGAACAGAAAAATACGCAATGCGCTCCGATTTCAGGCCCTTTCGCTTCAAACTCAAAAGGAGTGAAGTGAACAGCCCTCCCAATATGGCCACAAGAAACACGAACAAAACGACCTTTATGATTTCCTCTTTTAAAAGATAAAAAGGATAGTGGGGAGAGGTTTTGTAGTCATAATGGAAATAGACTCCATATCCCGTCAGGATAATAAACAGCACGACCGATAAAGAGAAAAAATCTGAAATAAAACCCGATTTGTTTCTCTCGATGAAGCCTGTAACAAAAAAGATGGCCGCGAGGAGCAAAGAAAACACAATAGCCCAAAATGAGAAGGAAAAGAGAAAGACATGAATTTTGGACAATATTTTTGGTATTAAATACAGTTCTTCGTCCGGCCAGAAAACGATCAGAGTGGAGATGAAGTAAAGAAATCCGATTAATTGACCGTAGAACAGGCCTTTCAAGATCCTATGCCCGTGAAAGGAGGGGACATTTGTGCTCATCGTCATTACTCCTTGTTAGCAAAAACTATGGTATTCTAAATACCTCTGTTTGTGTATAATAAGCCAATACAATAATGCAAGAGCGTCAAAGCAAAGTTTTTCTCAGATAGGGGAAACTTTTTAATGGCTGTCAATTTCGAAATCAAGTATCTCACAGAAAACGATTACGATCGATGGGATGAATTCGTCGCATCCTCCCCGGATGGCAGTATCTACAGTACCGCGAAATATCTGGATGTGTTTTGCAGCGTCACGTCGGCAAAGTTTGCAATTCTGGCTGCTCTGAAAAACGATGAAATTTTCGGGGGCGTTGCGCTCTATGAAAGATCCTCGCGATTGGGGACCTTTGTTTCCCCGCGATTATTCCTTTATTACAATGGTTTGGTGTTGAAGGATTTTGAAACCACTTATCCTTCAAAACGGACCGGACGCCGGATCGAAGTCATGTCTCTTCTCGAGGAGCATCTGTCACAAAAGAACTATGCCCGTTTATCCCTGAACAACCGGAGCACGATAGAAGACGTTCGTCCGTTCAAAAAAGACGGCTGGACGGTCGACATCAACTACACCTATGTTGCGCCCTTGACAGACATGAAACGTCTTTGGGATCGCACCGAACAGAATCTGCGCCGATTGATCAATCGGTGTGTGAAAAAGGACATTCAATTCGCCAAAGACGACGATTTTGAGAGCTTTTTCAAGCTCCATCTCGAGATTCACCAGAGAAAAGGCGTTTCCCTGTATTTGCCTCATGACCAATTCAAGCACTATTTCGAGAAATTATGGGCTCAAGGCCTGTGCCAACTCTATTTTGCCCGCTTGCCCGGAGGGCAGCCGATTGCGGCTCAACTGGTGCTCCTCGGGTCTCATCCCATCTCCCACACGGTGTGCGCCGGCGCTGATGCCGAGCTCCAAAAGATAGGCGCAAATCCCTTCCTTCGCTGGAAAGTGTTCGAAGACCTGTCCGGCCGGGGTTATACGGGAAACGACCTGACAGATGCCGCTTTAAATCCCGTAACCCATTTTAAAAGTCAGCTCGGTGCCGATTTAGAGGTCTGCTTCCATCTCAAAAAACCGGACTCTTTCCTTTTTAGAGTCAGAGAGAAAGTCCGGATACTGCGCGACAGGGGCAGGAATAAACTGGCTAAATACAGATACACAATGAAAAGGACTTAGGGAATTGAAAATACTCCCGGCAAAAGGGGCGGACCTGTTTGTCAAAACACTGGAAGATCTGGGTGTGGATGTCATCTTCGGCATTCCCGGATCGCATGATGCGCTCCTGTACAATGCCTTACGCAAATCATCCATCCGGACTGTCTTGACCACCAATGAGCTCCATGCATCCTTTATGGCCAACGGCTACTTTCTCGGCTCCGGCAAGGCCGGGGTCATGCTGGCCATTGCCGGTCCCGGCTTCACCAATGCCGTAACCGGATTGACCGAGGCCTTTTTCGATTCCGCGGGTCTTGTGTGCATCATCTGCAAGCCCGAGTCACTGCCCGGAAACGCGTATCAACTCCAGAAGATCGACGAGAGGGATATCGTCAGGACGGTCACCAAGGGCAGTTTTTCGATCACCTCTCCCGCGGAGATAGAACCGGTTCTTCAGACCTCTTTTTTGGCGGCCCTGAGCGGAGAACCCGGGCCGGTCCTGCTGGAGGTGGCGCCCCGGGTGCTTTCCCATAAAAACGACTTAACTCAGAGTAAAGCCATGCCCGCTGAAGACCGGCCGCCGCCTCCCGACGAGCACGATCTCAGCGCTGTCGTCGATTGGATCGCCTCTTCGCCGCGCATCATTTGTTACCTCGGCCAGGGGGCATCGGGAGCTTCGGAAAAGGTGTCCGGGCTCGTCGATCTCCTCCAAACGCCCGTCCTCACCACGACCTCGGGAAGAGGGATTATTCCCGAGAGCCACCCCCTCTCCCTTCCGAGCGACCTCGTGGAGGACGTGGAGGACGTGAATGCCATGCTGGCGTCCTGCGACCTCATTCTGGCCATGGGCTGCAAGTTCACCCACAACGGCGCCAAAGGATTCCGGCTGAAGCTTCCCGAAGACAAGCTCGTTCATGTGGATGCCTCGAAAGATGTTCTGGGCGCCAACTACCCGGCCCGGATCGCCATCCAGGCCGATGTGCCTGCGTTTCTGGATGCCCTCTGGCAACAGCGAGAGAAGTTTGCCTCGCGCGTGTCCGGATGGAAATCCGGCGAGATCAGGGCATGGCGGCAGTCGCTCATCAAAAACAGACACAAGAAAACCTTTCCGGAGCCTCAATTCGAAGGCCTGGACCCGCCCACAGCCGGGGCCTTCTTTGCAGCCCTGCGCGGACTTTTGCCGGAAAAGGCATGCCTTATCACCGATTCAGGCCGGCATCAAATGCTGGCCCGGAAATACTTCGAGGTCTCTATCCCCAGGGGGCTCATCGTTCCGGCCGACTTCCAGTCCATGGGATTCGGAATCCCGGGCGGCATCGGCGTCAAACTGGCGGATCCGGAGCGGCACGTTCTGGTCATCACGGGTGACGGCGGATTCGCGCTGTGTGGAATGGAGCTGGCAACGGCTGTCAGAGAAAAAGTCAACATGACGGTCATCCTGTTCAACGACAGCACCATGGGCTTGATTCGCATCCACCAGTTGAGGAAAACAGGCCGCGACCATGCCGTGACAACAGGGCCCATCGATTATGCCAAATTCTGCGCCTCGCTCGGAATACAGTATTTCAAGCTCGACAACAATATTCACGACGTGTGCAATAAAAGCCTGCTCCACAAGGGCGTATCGCTGATCGAGATCGTCCTCAAAGACACCCTGGAAACAAAAAAGGCTGCGGCCAAAGGTGTCATCAGAAATATCCTCAAGATTTAGATTCCCTGCTCTTTCGCTTGAACAAACGGAAGGGCAGGCTCACTGTGTTGTGCACGGCCGGCAGGGGGTCATCCCGGGAGAAAATGGGTTTTTTGGCTGTGAAGAATTGCTTCATCCAGGTGAAGACAGAGAGTTCCCTCCTGATAAACATCCGGAAAGCCGCCCTGAAATCATCCGGGGTGTACATGCATCCAACCCCCTCGTCATAGGTCACCACGGATTCAACGGGTAGACCCAGGGCATCCCGGTAGGCCATGCGGCAGGTGTCCACACCGCACTGGTAGGCAAAATCGATGTACCACCAGGGGCGGGCATTCACCTCCAGGATTTTGAACTGATTGTCCCTCTCATCAAGCTTGAACTCGGCACTGAAAATGCCTCGAAAACCTATGTGTTTGATCAGTTTGCGAACGCTCTCCAGAGCTTGACTGGCTTCGGCAGGGGGAATACTCACACAATAGGAGCTGTTTCCGAAATCGGGGGGATAAATTCTCTCCCGCCGCCTCGGGAAAAGAGCGCGGATCTCCCCTTCCCTGTCGATGAATCCATCCACAAAATAGTGCCGATTCGAAGGGCCGGGAATGTACTCCTGAAGCATCATGGGCTGATTCACCTCTTGCGTTTTGGCGAATTTCCGAAGGGCGTCTTCAAGGCTGTTTACCCGGAAGGCCTTGACGTGAAATTCGAGTTGAAAGGGCTTGGAGTGGAATGGTTTCAAAAACTGATTTTTGAAGTGCTGTGTGCCCAGCGCTTTCAATTTATCGGCGCTGTCAATGATATGTGTCTCGGGATGCGGGATTCCAGCTTCCAAGAGAGTGAGGGAGAATTTGCCCTTGTTGACAAGAATATCCAGTGTTTCCGGATGGGGCAGGCTTGTCAGGAATCGCGAACCGAGCCTGTCCGGAAGATTGATAACAGCCTTCAAAAAGGTATCGGAACAGGGAAAAAGAACAGCGCGATCCAATGGCAAAGGCTCGAGTATAGCCGCCAACTCATCCGGGGTGAGGAGTGGATCGACATTCAGAGCGAGAGGATCCGCCCAGCGGCTGCGTTTGGCATAATCGCTTCTGTCAGAGATAAAACAAGACTCGATATTTTGCCGGCCCAGGATGCGGATCACGCCGAGAGCCGTGATCCCGGTACCCAGAACAACGGCAGGAACCTGTTTCGCCGATGACATCGCAGGTGTTGGCATCAGTTCATCTCCGTTCATCGAGGGGTTCGAGGCATCTTGTCATGACATTCGGGAATGTGACGTCAGCGTTATTCAGCCTGTCGCCACACATCTTGCCTCGGCCGATAGCAGCCGCCGGCACTCCTTTTTTGAGCTCTCATAGAGTTGTAATAAAACGGGATTGGAGTTACACTATTATCTTGCTGAAAGGTAGATTCATGACACAGTTAGAAGCAGCCAGAAAAGGCAATGCGACAGACGCGCTGAAAACCGTTGCCAAGGAGGAGGGAATCCCGGTCGATTCTCTCATCAAGCTTGTGGCAGAAGGCAAAGTCGTCATCCCCCTGAACCCGAACCACGCCCCCATCCATCCTGTCGGGATCGGTACGACGCTTCGGACCAAAGTCAACGTCAACCTCGGAAGTTCGGAGGATTTTCCCGAGCTGGAAAACGAGCTGAAGAAAGTCGCCATCGCCTTGAAATACGAAACCGACACCATCATGGACCTGAGCACGGGCGGTGACATCCAGACTATCCGGCGTCAGGTGCTCGACAAAGCCCGGATTCCCCTGGGAACCGTGCCCGTTTACCAGGCGGCCATTCGGGCAATCAGCCAGCGGGGGGCCATCGTCGAGATGACCGAAGACGATCTCTTCGATGTCATCGAAGGCCAGGCCAAGGAGGGGGTCGATTTCATGACCATCCATGCCGGTTTGACCTCCAAGGCCATCGAACGGCTCAAGAATCAGGGCCGGGTCGCGGATGTCGTCTCGCGCGGAGGAGCCTTTCATCTGGCCTGGATTCTGCATCATCAGAAAGAAAATCCGTTGTTTGCCCATTTTGACCGTATGCTGGATATCGCCCACAAATATGACATCACCCTCAGCCTGGGTGACGGCCTGAGGCCGGGCGCCATCGCCGACGCCTCGGACCGGCCCCAAATCGAAGAGCTCCTGACTCTCGGGGAGCTCGTCAAGCGGGCTTGGGACCGCAACGTCCAGGTCATGGTCGAAGGACCGGGACATGTGCCGCTGGACCAGATCGAGATGAATATCAAGCTCCAGAAACAGGTCTGTCAGGGGGCGCCCTTCTATGTGTTGGGGCCCCTGGTGACCGATATTGCACCGGGATACGATCATATCGTCTCGGCCATCGGCGGGGCCATCGCCGCCTCGGCCGGGGCCGATTTTCTCTGTTATGTCACGCCTTCGGAACACCTCGGCCTGCCTTCCGAAGACGACGTGCGCGAGGGCCTCATGGCCTCCAAGATCGCCGCTCACACGGCCGATATTGTCAAAGGCGTCAAGGGAGCCAGAGACAGAGACCTCAAGCTCTCCCAGGCGCGGAAAAAGCTGGATTGGGAACAGCAGCTGCAGCTTGTCCTCGATCCCCATAAGTTTCGATCCGTTCGCGAGCAAAGGAGGACCGACTCCGAGGCCTGTTCCATGTGCGGTGAATTCTGCGCCATGCGCATCGTCAGCGAATTCCTCAACGGAAATGGAAAGGCCGAAGATGGCCCATGCTGACAAGCTCCTGTTCGGTACAGCGGGAGTCCCTAAATCCACCGACGGCACGTCCACACTCGCCGGAATCCGGCACATCGCCGAGCTAGGCCTGGACTGCTTGGAGGTGGAATTCGTCCAGGGCGTGAAAATGGGCGCCGACACGGCCGCCAAAATCAGGGCCGAAGCCCAAAAACTCGGCATCCGGCTCAGCGTCCACGCCCCCTATTTCATCAACCTCAACTCAGCCGAAGAAGGGAAAAGACTGGCATCCCAGGAGAGAATCCTCTCCTCGGCCCGGCTGGCCGAGGCCTGCGGAGCCGACTGTGTGGTTATCCACCTCGGTTTTTACGGCAAAAACAGTCCGGAAAAAACCTATGCCAAAATCAAGGAGGGCCTGAAAGAGGTCGCCTCCTTTTTGAAGTCCGAGCGGAACCCGGTCATTCTCCGGCCCGAAACAATGGGGAAAAAAGCCCAGTTCGGCTCTCTGGAGGAGATTCTGCAGCTGGCCAGAGAGATGGATGGTGTCGAGCCCTGCGTGGACTTTTCCCACCTCCACGCCCGGTCAGGCAAAATGAACACCTACCTTGAATTTCACCGGATCCTGAAAAAGATTGCCATGAAGCTCGGAAAAAGGGCTCTCCACAACATGCACATCCACATCTCCGGGTCGGTCTACAACAAGAAGGGCGAGCTCAAGCATGCCAACCTCGAGGAATCCGACTTCCGGTTCGATGAATGGATTGAAGCACTGAAAGACTTCGATGTCAGGGGCATGGTCATCAGCGAAAGCCCGGTCCAGGAGACCGACGCCCTCATGCTCAAAAACCTCTACTACCCCTAAAAGGTGCCAAAAAAGGTGCCAGGCACCTTTTCTCCCCATATAAATAAAAGGTGCCTGGCACCTTTTTTACAATTTTCAAGCTCGCCAAGCATCAGAGAGAATCCTGCTTTTTTGGCATCCGGGGATCTTTATAGATGGTGCTGCCCAAAAAGAACAGCTCATCGAAATAGCGTTTTTGCTGAAGGGCCAGTAGACCCAGGCTGATGAGCTGTATGGCCACCATCAAAGTGATCCCTCCCACGATAAAAGCTTGGGGTGACGACCTGAAGGCTGCTCCCACCGCCGCCGTTAGCCTGAAATAATAGTCGGCCTCTGCGCCGGCCAAATTTTTGTACTCCTGCACCGTGTGAATCACAGTCCATATGATGGGATAAAGGGAAAGCAAAAAGACTATAAAACCGGGTAGAATAAAAAACATGAAAGGCCTCAGAATGAAACCGGCAAGAAGATTCTGCATGATACTGCTCAGAATACGTATACTCGACCTTCTTTTTTTGACTTGTTTGTCCTTCGACTTTTGAGAAATCCAATTGAGGTGGGCGGGAATCTCAACGATCTTGGCCCTCAGTATCTTTGCTTTAAAGATGATTTCAGGTTGGATGTCCACATCCATTCCCGTCAGATTCAGCCTCCGCAGAAATTCCCCGTCATACCCACGAACCATGCCTGTGATATTGGTGAGTTTATCGGAGAACCAGTCCTTGGTGGCCGCAAAGCACAAAAACCTATTCGCCCATATGCTCAGTTTCTTTCTGTGCCAGGGGACATTCGACACCTTTCCCTCTTTTGCATAAGGGGAAGCGATGACGATCTTTGCCCGGGATTCTCGGATCTTCGCCAGTAATCTTCCGATATGGTCGGGTGAGTAGCTGAGGTCGATGTCCATCACGATTATATAGTCTCCCCGGCAGTTGAAAAAGGCCGTGCGGAGCGCCTGCCCGAGCCTGAAATTGAACATGTGGTGCAGAACATAGACATTGTCTTTATCCTTGGCATAGGCATCGGCCAGATCACCCGTGGCATCCGAGCTGCCGTCGTTGATGATGAAAAACTCCCAACGATACTCATCTTCCAGAGTTTTGACATACTCACTCAAGACATTCAGGTTCCGCTCGATGATGGCCTCCTCGTTAAAGGCAGGCAGCACGATAGATACGAGAGGCCTCTTGTCTTCGATATCCTTTTTTTCCGTTGTCTCCATGTTAACCTCGATGATTATTAAGACGAAGGGTCTTCAGTTTCCCATGTTGTACGAGAGCCGAGGCGTGCACGCTCATGGGCGAGAGCTCGAAATGTCTGCCGAGGTATGCGATCACATCCCTGAAAACCTTGAATTTGTGGTCCCGTCCGAGATCCATCCCCGGAAAAAATTTGAGCTCCGGCACTTGATCTCCGCTGATGAAATCGAGCGGATGGAGCAGAAAACTGGGCCCCACACCCGCCATTCTGCAGAATCCGACAGCCAATCTGAGGTAGTTCCGCATCACTCCCCCCGAGTAGCGGCTGAGGTAGAGCAAATAACTCAGATGGAAGGGCACTTTTATGAGCGGGATGGTGGTGACCGGAATCTCCAGCAGCCTCGCCTCAGCGCTCATCTCCCAAAAATACGGCTTCACGGGCCGCAGCCCATCCTTGAAACTGCCGTACAGATTGCTCCGCTGCTCCTTTTCTTCAGCGCTCAACTTGGAGTTCCAAAAATAATACAGCCGGGCCAACGGCCCGAGATACATGGGCAGGGTCGTCGCATCGTAGAGATAATCGTGGTCGATCAACACTTCGATAACAGCTTCGTTCCACGAAAAACCCGGCCCCCGAAAACCGACCGGCTTCTCTCCGGTGACCCGGACAATATGGCCCTCCGCCTCCAATATTTCCTTTTCGATTTGACCTTTGGATTGGGTATGAAGCCAGACTTCATGATGAAAGGAGTGATTGCCGACCTCATGCCCTCTGGCGGTTATCGTTTCGAGAGCCTCTCTGTTTTTCTCCAGGGCTGCATCCTGCCCCACCAGAAAAAATGTGATCTTCAGCTTTTGCTCGTCCAACACATCCAGCAGGCCCGGCAGGACAATATCAAAATACGAGGGGAACTTTTCCCAGCCCCGGTCCCCGTGGGTTTTCATGTAGGACCACTGATTGTCCAGATCCAGGGATAGGCTGGCGATATGTTTCGATTCATCCATATTGTGTTTCACTTTTTATTCTGAAATGGGCGCCGGGCACTTTTTCAACCCTGAGAAAAAGTGTCTCGCACCTTTTTTTTCACCGTATAAAGATACCAAACAATAAAAAGAGTTGTTACGACAAGGATTGAATCAACCGTCACCGAAAACCTCGGAAGACTGTGCACAAGCAGTGCCTGAAAGATAGACATCATAAGCAGCACCGCATAGGCCATCTTCAAGAATATCCGTGGGGTTTGATCCAAGTTTTTAAATCTTTCCCGGAATTTCTTCGATGCAATATAAAGCAGGAAAAAGAGATGAAAGAGAACGACCAAAAGTCCCAAAACCACTCTTTCCACATATTTTGATATGATTTTTAGAATGCGCGGTGTATCGCCTATCAAAATTGTCGGCCTCCAAAAACGCACATAGCCTTTTATGAACTCCTTCACATACTTCAAAGGAGCATTGGCTATGGTTGCTATAGCCATTTTCCGCACTAAATTCGATAGTTCATGATATTTCAACCCTGTTTTTTCCTGCATAACCTTTCTGGCCGCCCAAATTGTACTCCATTTGTCTTCCTGATTTTTATCTCTTTCGCTGAGATATATCTCTCTAAGCAGACCATAATATTCGATGTCCGGGTTAGACTCTGGCAAATTCTCAATAAGATCATCAGCTCTTCCCATCAAGCTAAATCCGGTGGCTGTTGTCAGCCCTAACTGGCCTGTTGAATGATAAATTACAAAAATCCAGCTTCCAACGAGAAGCACAACCGGCATCGAGAAGACCACAATGGAAGAGAGTTTCGGTTTTCTCAGGACATCAAGGACTTTCCCTCCCCTAAAGACTAAATATAAGCCGAAGCATAGGGGAACCATAATCAATACGGGCTTATTCAGCGCGGCAAAGGACGAAGTGATACCGGCCAGTAATAGCCACCAAGTCTGTTTTTTCCCTCCTGATGCGCTTTTATGGAAAAGGAGCAAAAACAAAAATGACAACCCCACACACAGTGAAGCTGTGGTTTCAGTCAGCATGACTGTTTCGAACAACAACAGAGGAAAATACAATGTCGGGAACAGACCGGAAATCAAAGATAGCAAAGTATTATTGGTGATCAAATACGCAATGTGAAACAGCGCCACCGATAGAATAATGCCCATCACCATTTGAAAAATCATTACCAGTTCATAGTTTACACCCGAGAGGGCGATCACAAGAGGATATCCTGCTGATCGTTCACCATCGTATTCACCCAGGTTCAGTTCCAAAATATGAAAAGCCAGCCTCTCGTATCCGCTCGTGTCACCGGCCATGCTCGGTTCTGATGAAATAAACAACACGACACGCACCAAAACTATAAAGACCAAGAACAAAATAAAAACCTGTTTGTGTTTTTCCCTGAATATTTCCGTCATCGGTGTCTCATCCCCTTGTTTCGTCCCGAAACAATCGCCGATTTGCACCCTTTCTGTCAGAATACAATGCAAGCCTCACTCGAATTACTGTTAAATAGATTGAAGACAATCCACAATTTTATGGCTGGCCCGACCACCTCCGTATAAGCTTGGAGGATCACTCATGCCCAGCGGTAAAACCTTCTGAAAAATATTTATAATTCCTTCTTTATCTGCACCAGCTAGGTGATTCCACCCTATCTCGACGGTCTCCACCCATTCTGTCTCATCCCTGAGTGTTATACAAGGCACACCAGCAAACACGGCTTCTTTCTGAACTCCTCCGGAATCGGTGAGAATTACTCGCGCCTGGGATTCCAGGACAATCATATCAAGATAATCAACCGGGCTGACAACCCGGACATGAACATTCTTTGCAATATCCAAAGTGTTATTTTCCAGGATTTTCCGGGTTCTGGGATGAAGCGGAACAATGAACGGGCATTCTTCAGCAGCCAATACATCAAAGGCGCCAAAAATCCCTGAGAGCCTCCGCAAATCATCCGTATTTTCTTGCCTGTGAACGGTGGCCAGACAGTACTCCTCTGGTTTAAGCTGATGATCGGTTAGAATTGTTGATGTATTTTGGGCAATCTCTTTAAACATCAAAAAGGCATCATACATGACATCGCCCACCTCGAACACGCCATCGACGATCCCTTCTTTGGCCAGGTTGGCCACAGATGTTCGGCTGGGGCAAAAAAGACAACTGGATATCCTGTCGGTCAGGACGCGATTGATCTCCTCGGGCATCCGCCGGTTATAGCTTCGCAATCCTGACTCGACATGGGCAACAGGAATGTGAAGCTTGGCTGCGGCCAGGGCACCGGCCAGGGTGGTGTTGGTGTCGCCGTAAACGAGCACCCAGTCGGGATTTTCTTCGGTCAGCACCCCTTCGATTTTGATCAGCATCGTACCCGTCATTTCCCCATGAGGGCCGGACCCGACGCCTAGATTATACCGGGGCTCGGGGATCTCCATCCGGTTGAAAAAGACCTGGCTCATGTTCAAATCATAGTGCTGGCCGGTGTGAAGAAGGATTTCCTCCATTTTAGGTGCGTGACCTTCCGCATTGTGCCTGGTGATGGCTCGGCTCACCATGGCGGCCTTGATGAATTGGGGCCGCGCGCCCACGACAGAGACTATCTTAATTTTTTTCACCTTGCTCGTGGATGGAATCAAAAAGGTGCCAGGCACCTTTTTTTTATATGGGTAAAAAAGGTGCCTGGCACCTTTTTTACCCAGAAACTTCGGTTACGGAGAGTTTGGTTTTTGTGTAGGAGCGGTGGCAGACAGGACATTCGGCGCTTTCCTTGGAATCCGGAGAATTGCTGAGCTCCAGCTTTTCCCCGCAGTAGCACATCCAGCCCTGAAGCACAGCCGGCACGCCGTAGACGAGGGCATAGTCGGGTACATCCTTTGTCACCAAAGCCCCCGACCCCACAAAGGCATAGGCGCCGATCGTGTTCCCGCAGAGTATGGTCGAATTGGCGCCCAGACTCGCCCCTCTCCTGATCAGTGTCGGTTTGAACTCATCCTTTCGCGGCCAATGACTCCGAGGATTGATGACATTGGTGAACACCATGGACGGGCCGCAGAACACATCATCCTCGAGCGTCACTCCCTCGTAGACCGAAACATTGTTCTGAATCTTCACATTGTTCCCGACGACGACCTTGGGCCCCATGCTCACATTCTGCCCGAGAACGCAGTTTTTGCCGATGGTGCAGTCTTTGAGCACATGGGTGAAATGCCAAATCTTGGTTCCCTCACCGATCTCAAAGGGCTCATCCACACGGGCTGTCTCATGGATGAAATACCCGGCTCTGGCCCCAACATCGCCTTTCACCTCTCGTTCCCGTTTTTCCGCGAGCTGAATCCTCTTTCCCCCCTCCTCCAGCGAACTCTGACAGGCTTCCAGTATCCTCAGCACCCGAAGCCCCTCTTCCCCATCGGTCAAGGGGGCCTTCCTGGACGCCACGCACTCGACAAAATGCTCGCACTCTGCCCGGAGCGGCTCTGTGCTGCCGATCTCCACCGGTTTGGCCTCCTCCATACGGGGCACGGGCTCCCTGTTGATCCAGTCGATTTTGTGATCGTAGAGAAACAGTTTGTGGTCGGCGTTCACATCATCAAAAAGCGCCATTTTCCGCCCCCCGACCACGACCAGCTTCTGCTCTTTATAAGGATGAAGCCAGGACACAAAAATATGCGATTTCACCCCGCTCGGAAAACTCAAAAGCGAGGTCGTGACATCGGCCACGTCCGGGTTCAAATAACTCCCCCCGCTGGCCGAGATCGAGGCCGGCATCTCATTCAGAAGGTGGAGAATGACCGATATGTCATGCGGCGCGAAACTCCACAGAATGTTCTCTTCGGTCCGGAACTTTCCCATGTTCAGCCTGTTGGACGAAATGTATTTGATCCGCCCCAGTTCCCCCCCGTCGACCATCTCCTTGAGCTTCCTGATCGCCGGATGATAGAGGAGGATGTGCCCCATCATCAAAATTTTCCCCTTGTCCTTGGCCAGGGCGACCAGTTCTTCACCCTCACTGTAACGGAGGGCAATCGGCTTTTCACACATGACATCCTTATCCCAGAGAAGCGCCTCTTTGGTCAGAGCATAGTGTGTGGCTGCGGGCGTGGCAATGACCACTCCCGCTACTCGTGAATCCTCCAGCACAGCGCTGAAATTGTCATACAGCGTGGTCTCCGGATAGTTCTGCTTCAAAAAGGCAAGCCTCTCCTCAGAGGTTTCCGAAACTGCACACAGCACTCCCATCTCATGCAGGTTCCTGACCAGGTTTTTACCCCAGTGACCGCATCCAGCCACAGCAATGTTTTTTGTCATCTGTCATCCTTTGTCTTGCATTCTTTATACACTCTATGAATTCTCTTCTTAAGGGTGATTTGCGGGATTTATGCAGGCTACCGCCGTTACAAGTTTTGTGCAACCTTGTCAATTTATCAATATCGGCTTCTCTTGGCAAAAAAGGGATAGAAAAGCACGTTTAGCCCAATTTCTGCCTAGTATTATGCACCACACTCTTAAAAACTCAATACCCCTCCACGATGATTAGCAGGGTGATTATATAACAATTCCGGTCATCTTGAAAGATGAGATGGGCGAAAACACATGCCCCACGTGCTTAACAGATAGAGACTGCCTATGGGATTGCTTATCAGGAGATGCCTTCTGTTTCCTCCGATAGTTGAGGACAAAGCCCATCAAAATTTGTTATAATAGGTTCCAATCCCTGATAGGCCATTGCTGATCCCAGAGGAAGAGGAAGTGTATCATCGGCAATTTGAACATGCGGAAATAGCCCGGGCACCTCATGATTTTTAAACGGCGCACACTACTTATTTGGAGCGGGCTGCTCATCAGTCTCTTTTTTCTTTATCAATCCATAAAAGGGATTGATTTGAATGAAGTCGGACAGGCCCTGGCCCAAGCCAATATCTGGCTGGCCATTCCTCTTTTGGGCCTCTATGGATTGTTTTTCTGGATGAAAGCCATTCGCTGGCGCATGCTCCTCTCACCCATCCGGCCCATGACCACCAAAAACGTCTTTCCGGCCATCATGATCGGCACCATGAGCAACAACATTCTCCCCATCCACATGGGTGAACTCGTCCGGATGTACTGCCTGGCCCAACAGTACAGCTTGAAAAAAACCTCCGTACTGGCCACTCTTGTTCTGGAGAGAATATTTGATTTTCTTTCTGTCGTTCTCCTGCTGAATCTCGCCTTTTGGATCGGCGTGAACCGGCCGACAAATCTTGACAAAGTCGGCTACGCTGTAGGAGCCATCAGCATAGCCATGTTGATGCTGACGCTCCTCTTCGTCTACAAAACCAAAAATTTTGTCAATCTTGTTCACAAAACCACTGCATTCTTACCAGACGGCCCGCGATCCTGGCTCCTCAAACAAATCAAGGCCGGTGCAGAAGGCCTTAATTCTCTTAAACGAACAGACCTCCTCCCCGGTGTGGTGATCACCTCTGTCGCCCAATGGGTTTTCATCGCCATGTCGCAGTATCTTGCACTTCTTGCCGTCGGCATCCGTGTCCCGTATACGGCCTGTTTTGTTATTCTCGCCTTCACGGTCATCGGATTAGCCCTTCCGGCGGCACCCGGATTCTTCGGTACGGTCGAATACTGCTTTGTCCTGGCCCTGGCTCCCTATGGAGTCAGTGCCAGCCAGGCTTTTCCGGCTGCGATCTTCTATCATTTCTTGAATTATGTGTCGGCCACACTCGTCGGCCTGTACTTTGCCAGACGCGTGGGGTATTCCCTGTCCCGCATCCGAACAGTAGCCGATTCTGTGACCGAAAAAACGGCAATCAAACCGGCCTTTGAAAACCGAGTGCGCTCAGAGCCCGGGAATCAAGGTCTCGCCCGTCAAGATAGCGAAACACGGGGCACATAAAAATTAGGCCAATGGAAACAATCAAAACAACAAAGACATTCGCAAGAAACGCTCTACACAAATTTATTCCCGCTAACTTTCACGATCCGGTGGGATTAGCCAAGAGACTCATGCGCACCAAAGATCCAGCAGCCCTGTTCGCCATGAAATCCTCGCTCCTGGGATTGCTCCTTACCCCTCTTGATCTGCTCCTCGAGATCCATGAAAAAAAACTATACAAAAGGGCCCCCAGGAATGATTCTCCCATCATTATCGTCGTTGGTGCTCCAAGGTCGGGAACGACACTGGTGGCGCAATCCCTCATCAAACATCTTCCTGTCTGCTACTTCGATAACCTGACGTCCATCTTTCCCAGATCACCCATCACGGCAAGCCTCCTGTTCAAGCGGTGGATACGCGACGAAGAAATCACCTATAAAAGCTACTATGGAAAAAGCCTTCATCTCTCAGGTCCAAATGATGCTCTCTATTTATGGGACCGGTGGCTGGGAAAAGACCGAAAAGATCTCCGAAAACAGCTGAGTGATGCCGAAAAAAAGGATATGCTCCGTTTTTTTTACGCGTACCTGAATGCCCATCAAAAACCCCTAGTCTGCAAAAACAACAGCCTGAACGTCCGGGCCAGCAAGATTGCCGGCACCCTGAAAAATGCTCAATTCATCTGCCTGACAAGAGATCCGGTTTTCCTGGCCCAGTCGCTTCTGAAGGCAAGAAACGATATCCATGGCAATGTTCATGTATCCTACGGGATAGGTGACCCGGACAGCACGACTACTCAGGGCTCCGCCTATATCGAGGATGTCTGCAACCAGGTCCTCTTCCATGAGACAAAAATCCGCGAACAGCAGCGCACCATAGGCGCCGACAGATTCTGGATCATATCCTACGAAAGTTTCTGCCGCGAACCCGAAAAACTCGTCCGGCGCGTTTCCGAACGCATCCTGAACACCCCTGTCGACCCCAAGGAGCTCAGAAAAACCCTGAAACCCTTCCACATTGCGAACACCGTCAAGGTAAGCCCGGACGTATTCGCGCACATCAAAAAAGCCTTCAAAATGTGCTGATCCCGCCTCTTTATTAATTTTTGATTAATTTTCGATTTTGCACTTGATATTTGTGGAGGTTCTGCTAGAATATGAAGTTCTTATTAAATCCATAGAGTAAGTATTCTGCTGGCGGAGTTAGTCGAGAAGCGCTAAACATCACCTCTTAAATCACCCCTAGGGGTTATACTCTCTTTCTCTCCGTCGCCGACCAATCTATAGTCCAGATATTATTAAGAGGTGTTGCCTGTTATGAGAAATATTATACGATTATTCATTTTTTCGGCGCTATTCCTGTCTACACTGCTATATGCCGGGACAGACTACTATGTCGATGCCGGCAACGGCAGCGACAGCAACAGCGGCCGCTCGACATCGAGCGCCTGGAAGACCATCAACAAAGTCAACAATTACGCTTTCTCCCCCGGCGACAGAATCCTCTTCAGGAAGGGGGAGGTCTGGCGCGAACAATTGAAGGTCACCTCCAGCGGTCAATCCGGTAATCCCATCATCTACGGAGCATATGGCTCAGGCAGTGATCCTAAGATTCTGGGTTCGGTGGCCAAAAATTCCACTTCGGATTGGAACAGAGAAAGTGGGAATATCTGGTATACGTACAGCAGTACAAAAGTCTATCAATGCACATTCAACAGAGAATCCAAATTTTCCCGCAGAGTCCCCAAAAAGGGCGATCTGAATTCCCAGGGGAAATTATGGTGGGATGGCTCCAACAACAGGGTCTATCTCTACTCCACGAGCAATCCGGCTTCCTATTACAACGGGAGTATCGAACTAGGACTGATGGAAAATGTGGTGGCCCTGGGCTCGAAGAACTATATCACATTTTCCGACCTGGATATCAGGTACAGCTCGGCAAGCGGCATATTTGCCTACGGAAGCAAATACATCACCGTCGACGGCTGCACCATAAAGTTCACAGGGGAAACATATTCGGGAAATGAGACGCATGGAGAATGGTCGGGCGCAGGAATTTGGTTTTCTCAAGGAACTCAGCTGACCGTTAAATATTCCACCATTTCATACAATTGGGTAGGAATTTATTTCAAACGGTCAGACGGCAGCCCCGCTGTCCACACAATCCAAAACAACACATTCTCTTATCAAATTTTGGGCGACAGCCAGAGATCTCTGGGAATCGCCTTTGGCGGAACCGGCACATTCCCCGATTATTCGGGCACAGTCATTAAAAATAACACTATTCACCATTTCGCCATGAAGGGGATTGCTCTATCTCACTCAAGAAATGTGATCATCGAGCACAACACGGTCCACACCAACTATGGCGACGGATACAATCAATACGCCTCTGGTATTGTTATGGGTTCGACAACATCCTCGGGCCACATCGTCAGATACAATCATGTCTATAACCTCACAGGAAATCCCGGCCAATGGAATGACGGATGTGGGATACGAACCAGAGAAGCCAAAAACTGCAAAATTTACTATAACATCGTGCACGATTGCCTCAAGGGCATATATGTTCAGCCCAAAACTTCCAAAGGCAACAACGACAACAACGAGATTTACAACAACGTTTGTTACAATTGCGAACGGTACGGGATCTGGTCGAATGCAGGGCTCAGCGGAAATAAAATGAATGTCAAGATCAGGAATAACATCTGTGACGGGGGATCCGCAGATATTAAGCTTGAAGCATATGTTAGTGCCACCGGCGGGTATAACTGCCTTATGAACGATTCGTCTGTCAGCAAACCGGGCACAAGCTCCTACAGCGGCTCAAATACTGATTTTTACAATGCGAATCCGCTCTTCAACAACGCTTCCGGCGATAACTTCACTCTTCGCTCGAATTCTCCCTGTATCGACAAGGGAACAAACGTAGGCATCAGCAGAGATTACGCTGGAAACACCGTTCCCAAAGGCGGAAGCGTCGATATGGGGGCGTACGAATACCAGGGCTCGGCCAGCCCCGATCCAGCTCCCCTGTCAATATCAGCCAGCGCAAGCCCCAGGTCAGGAACAGCCCCTCTTACCGTCAATTTTTCCTGCTCTGTAAGCGGCGGTGAGTCGCCATACACTTATTCCTGGAATTTCGGAGATGGAAGCACCTCCACGACCAAAAATCCGTCCCACACCTATAACAAGACAGGAAATTACACGGCCTCCCTGACCGTGACCGATAGCGCCAACCGAAAGGACAACGACACGGAAACCATATCCGTCTCCACACAAAGTTCTTCACAATACACGCTATCCATTTCCTCCTCGACTGGCTCCCCCGCAAACGGAACAGGCGGCACTACCAGCCCATCCACCGGCAGTCATTCCTACACAAGTGGCAAAAACGTTCAAGTTACAGCCACACCGAAGTCCAACTACCGGTTCGGAAAATGGACCGGCGATATTGCCTCCTCGGCTGTCGGCAACCGCCAGGTCAGTTTTACCATGAACAGCAACAAATCCATCGAAGCCATATTCTGTTCCAAATGCGGCGATGTCAACGGTGATTTTAGCGTTACACCCACCGATGCCCAGCTCATATTCGATATTTTTCTGGGTAAACTCAAAAATCCGACATTCTGTCAGGCTGAGAACGCGGACGTAAATTGCGATGGGACCAAATCACAGCCAAACGTTACCCCCTTCGACGCCCAGGCTATTTTCGACTATTACCTGGGAAAAAACAATCTTCCTTCGGATTGCTCGTGCAACTCCAGGTCACAATCCTCGGCTTTCACCATAACGAAGATGTCGGTCTCGGAATTCAACCTCATCGTGGACAATCCCCAGTACGGCGACAAAGACGAAATCTTCATCCCGGTCAGCATTGACAGACCGATACATTGCGATGCATTTGGATTCGACATTCTCTTCAATTCAGACCTGTTCGAATTCGTAGGCATCAGCAGGACAGTGCTATCAGAAGATTTCCTCCAGATCGACGGCAACCTTCTGGCCGAAGGCATGCTGCGTGTCGGTGGATACAGAGAGGAATCTCCCGATGCAATGCAGCCCGGAGAACTGGTCATTCTGATATTCAAAGCCAAACACAAGACAGCAGAACAGCCTCTACTCAAGATCATACAAACATTTGATGCTCTGAAAGAAGCGGCTGTTATCAACCCGTTAAATTTCTAGGTCAGGCTGCTTGAGGTCCGGCAGGTTCAAGGCATCCATGAGTTGAAAATACTGGGGCCAAAAGTGCCCCTCATGCCAGTCCAATTTCGAATCCCAGAACCCGGGGCAATCCCTCACGGCATCGTAGACATACGTATAGCTGATCTCACTCAAGGCCGGCCGGCCGGCCTCATCATACAAAAAATCATATGCCATGGATTGAAACTTCAAGGCCTTGGAAATTTTATAGCCTTCCCTTATAAAGACCATATCTATCGCATCCATGTCATAGTTGATTTTTCCGCTTCCCGAGGACCGGAAATCATTTTTTCGGTTAAATCTTCTGAATGCGAACGCACGGTCGCCAATCACCGTCACTCGCGTGTCGAAGGCATTGCCGGGCAAGAATTTTTGAAACAGCACATAGTTTTTTTGTTTCTGCCAGTTGCGGGTGATATCCTGATCTCGCAAGAACCTCAAAACATTCCCGCCCCAGCGATGAAGGGTCTTGTACACAAAGGAATCCCTGAACCTGACATTGCCGAACCCTGGAATCTTGCTGGATAGAACTCCCCTTCCGAACATCGTCCGGATGAGCCTCCTCGCCTGGCTCTTTTTTGTCAGCAACACCACGTTCTCCGACCCCGCTCCCCCTTTCAGTTTGAACACAAGAGGAAATTCAGCTCTGTCAACCCACTCCAAAGCCGCTTTCTTGTCCCAGAATATCCAGCTCTCTATAACAGGGAAACCATGCTGTTTCAACAAATAATACTGCCTGATCTTATCATCATAGTGCCAGCACGTGGCCATGTCCGGGTAACATTTGATTCCCATCTCATTTTCAATAATGGGGATAATGGTTTTTGCCAGTTGGTGGTGGTCATCAATCTGGCTCCACCGGAAAACGAACAGGTCGAGCTTGGCCACCTTGTCCCAGAAATCTGTGTCGTTTATATTCAATCGAATATGGTCGATGCCATTGAAATCAAGGACACTTTCATATCCTTTCACAGCTCTGCCGGTCCTGCCGTGGAGATTCGTGTGGAGACCGACTAACATGACCGTTTTTCTCCCTTTTGTCCGTCTGCAAAAAATAAAATCACTTGTTTCTTCTTTTTAAAAAGGACTCCATCGAACAGGCATGGTGCATAAAATTCAGTCCTTCCAGCCTTTTGGCAGTTTTCCAGATGACGTGACCATCCATCTCTTATCCTCGCCCTCAAAACCTTGGCTAAGTAATTTATAAATATAGTTTTATATGGAAATTGTCAAGAAGTTTTAGGTGAAGCAGATCAATCCGCACCAAAGAGTGCGTGCGTAAATTGGGCAAAATATGATATCGTGTATTCCCTGTTTCCGATAGCGGAGGTTTGTTTCCTTCAGAGCGGGGGTTTATCGATTATGTGCGGATTTGTCGGTTTTATGCATAAAAAACACATCACAGAAGCCGCACTTCTCCGGATGAATCGCACTATCCAATATCGGGGGCCTGATGATGAAGGACATCATCTTGAAGATATCGAGGATGACTTTCAACTTGGCTTAGCCCACAGAAGACTATCCATTCTCGATCTCTCCTCGGCCGGCCGTCAACCGATGTTTTCAGATGATGGAAATATTGTCATCGTCTTCAATGGAGAAATATATAACTACAAAGAAATCCGGGATACGCTCATAAAAAACGGCTATTCCTTTTTTTCGGAAACGGATACGGAAGTCATCATCAAATCTTATCAGCACTGGGGAATTGACTGTCTGCACCTGTTCAACGGTATGTTTGCCTTTGCCATCTACGACAAGCCCGACCAAGCGCTTTACCTGGCCAGGGATCGCATGGGCATAAAACCGCTCTATTACTACGCTGAAAAAGGCAGTATCGTGTTTGCATCCGAATTAAAGCCACTTATGGAATACCCGGGCTTCGCGAAGACGATCAATTACGATGCATTGAATATGTATCTGTTCCATGGCTATATCACGGCCCCATATTCAATTTTCGAAAACACTCATAAGGTCGAACCAGGTAAATGCATAAAATTCAAAAACGGTGAACTATCGAACCGGCAATACTGGAGCCTGACCGAAAAATTCAGGCAAAGGCAAGTCCAGAATGTCACTGAGGAGGACTATATCCGGGAATTGGATGACCTCTTGAGCAGCTCTATCCAGTACAGGATGATCAGCGATGTTCCCCTCGGAGCCTTCCTAAGCGGCGGCACGGACTCGTCCCTGGTCGTTTCGATAATGCAAAAATTGTCACGGGGCAAAATCAAAACATTCACCATTGGGTTTCACGAAGAGGATTTCAACGAGGCCTGCCATGCCAAAGAGGTGTCCAGTTTACTGGGGACAGAACATCATGAATTTTATGTATCGATAGACGAGACGAAAAAACTGATCGGGTCCATGCCGGTCTTTTATGATGAGCCTTTCGCCGATGCCTCTCAATTGCCGACTTTTCTCGTGAGCAAGCTGGCGAGAGAAAAAGTGACCGTGTCTCTCTCCGGGGATGGCGGAGATGAGTTGTTTTGCGGATACACGACCTACAATATGGATGTAAGGAACAGGCATTTCAAACTCCCGGCAAGCGTGTTGCACTTTTTCAATGCCTTTCTGCCCCTTGATAAATTCTTCGCCGGTATTCACCGGAAGCTTCTGAGACTCCTGTACCTCAACACGGATGAAAACATTATTAACTCTGGATATTTGCTGTGTTCTCATTATCTCGATTCGCTTGTCAAGAACAACTCCTATCGCATCG
>Ga0180433_10002482_pt1 | contig 28416 bp, 40 predicted proteins | sample SS_ome_8_FD_132980 | JGI IMG/M metagenome (GOLD analysis project Ga0180433, IMG submission 132980) | Hypersaline lake sediment archaeal communities from the Salton Sea, California, USA - SS_1_D_1 metaG | ecosystem: Environmental > Aquatic > Non-marine Saline and Alkaline > Hypersaline >... | reverse complement strand
TGACGGGGAATGGACTTCCCGGAACCCGGTCCTTCAGCGAACCCTTCGGGTGTTTCATCGGGACTGGATGGCGAAGGGTCCCCATGGACAGGACCCGGACCCGGACCTGTCCGCGGCCGAAGCCGCGGTTAAGGCCATGAACGGAAAGATTTTGTCCCTGGACGCCCACGTTTCCCCGGAAACGATTCAGGGCCGGGACTACTGAAAACGTTTGCGTGAACGGAAGAACCTAAGTATCATCCGGCGAAGGCGTTTCATTCCCCGTGCCGGGGAAGGAAGGTGAAGTGATGAAGCTGAAAGCGAAGCTGACGGAAAAGGAAAAAGGGGAACTGGTGGCCAGACTGAAGGGGATGACCCCCGAAGAACTGGCCGGGGTGGTGGACAGATGGTTTGTCCAGGATGACGCCGCGGACGGGGACTTCGTGTTGGAAGTCCAGTCCGTGGATGGGTGGGCTTTGGAAGACGTGGCCGGTCTGAAGTCCACTTCGAATGACTGGAAAGAAAAGGCCCAGAAGCGGAAGGCCCGCCTGGACGCCTACGGGGAAACGTCCCCGGATGACGTGGCGGACCTTCAGGCGCGGGCGTCCCGTGCCGGGAAGAAAGGTTCGGATGACCCGGACCCGGAAATCCAGGCGAAGATTTCGGGCCTGGAATCGGACCGCGACAAATGGCGGGACCGCTATCGTGGAACCCTTCATTCTTCGTCCATCGAAAAGGCGATGGATGAAGCGAAGGTGACCGCGAAGTGGCGTCCCGCAATTCGGAAGCACCTGGAATCCGTGACGGATATTCTGGCCGTGGACGGAACGGAAGACTTCCAGGTGGTGGTCATAGGCGAAGGTGGACGCCCGAAGCCTTCGATGAAGCGGCATTCGGGAACGAACCCCATGGGCGTGGGCGAAGAACTTTCCGCGATGGCCGATTCCGATGACTGGTCTGAAATGTTCGATGGAACGGGCCGGGTGGGATTGAAAACCCAGACCGGCGAACCTGGTGAAACCGGGAAGACGGGCGCCATGAAGAACCCGTTCCTTCCGGAATCCCGTGACATGAAACTGGCGGCGGAACTGAAAACGGAGGACCCGGAATTGTACGCCCGTTTCGCGAAGGAAGCGGAAAACGCGGCATTCCCGGAATCCTGAACGTTCGAAGACGGCCGCCACTGAATGAAAGGTGACATACAATGGCGAACGCCGTCACGCAACTTTCCGATGTCATCGTCCCGGATGTCTTCGAACAGTATATCCGGGTTCGAACCACGGAACTTTCCGCGGTCTTTCAGTCCGGAATCGTTCGGCCGGACGCCCAGTTCGCAAAGCTGATTCAGGGCGGGGGGAAGACGTTCACCCTTCCGTTCTGGAATGACCTGGCGTCCGACGAACCGAACATCAGTTCCGATGACCCCACGTCTTCGTCGGAATCGAAGAAAATCACCGCGTCTTCGGACGTGGGCGTGGGACACCACCGGAACCAGTCCTGGTCCGCCGCGGACCTGGTGTCCGCCCTGGCGGGGGATGACCCCATGAAGGTTATCGGGGACCGCGTGGCCGGATACTGGGCGCGGGCCTACCAGGAACACCTTATCGCCAGCGTGAAAGGCGTCATCGCGGACAATGTCGCGAACGATTCCGGGGACATGGTCTATTCCATCGCCACGGATGACGCCGCGGCCGTCACGGACGCCGAACGAATTTCCGCCACCGCGGTCATCGAAACCCAACAGACGATGGGTGACGCGGGCGCGGCCCTGGCGGGGATTTGCCTTCACTCCGTTCCCTATTCGAAACTCCGAAAGCTGAACCTCATTGACTTCATTCCGGACGCCCGGGGCGAAGTCAACATTCCCACCTATCTGGGAATGCGGGTCATCGTGGACGATGGGCTTCCGGCCGTGGCCGGGACGAACCGAATCACCTATTGGACGGTTCTGTTCGGCGCGGGTGCGTTCGGATGGGGTGAAGGCCGGTCCCGGGTTCCCGTCGAAGTGGACCGCGACCCGGACGCGGGCGATGGTGAAGGCGTGGAATTCCTGTTCACGCGGAAACAGTATCTTCTTCACCCGCGTGGAATCAAGTTCACGAACACCACGGTGGCGGGCCAGTCCCCCACGAACACGGAATCCGAAGACGCGGATAATTGGGACCGCGTCTATGACCGGAAACTGGTCCGAATCGCGGTTCTGAAGACGAACGGCTAACACTTCGGGTCCTTCGCACAACCGGACCGAAACCCGTGAACGTCCGGGCGGGCGGTTCCAACATCGTCCGTCCGGACCCTAGCCGGAAGGAAAGGACACTATCATGACGGACGAAACGAAAACGGTGAAGGCCGTCCGGCCGAAGCTGAACGTGAAGAAGGGCGCCCAGGTGGACCTGGTCACCGCGAACCGTCTGGCCCGCGCCGACGAACCGAAGGTGGGGACGCCGGAAGAAGCCCAGAAACTGGTTCAGAAATACACCACGGAAGCGAACGAAATCCTGGGGAACGCCCGCGCCCAGGCCGCGAAGATTCTGGCGGCCGCCGAAGCGGAAGCGAAGAAGATTCTGGCGGCCGCGAAGGCGAAGGCCGGAGGAAAGGACTGACGTGGCGAAGCCGAAACCCGAACAGGTGAAGGCGCCCGCCCGGCCAGGGGACACGGTGAAGCCACGGCCGATTCGGACCATGAATGACCGGATGGCCGCGGCCCTGTATTTCAACAGGAAGCGACACCGGGCGAACTGGACGGCGGCGCAACCCTAACGGAAGGGGACATCATGGAAATGTTCGAAATGGTGGGACCCGCGGGCCTGGTCCGCTTGTCCGGACCGGCGGCGGATTCGAAACTGGGAACGAACTTCAGGGTGTTCGCGGGAACGGACCCGGACACCGGGTTTCCCAGGTTTGCCGAAGAAGCCTGGCGGTTCGCCAGTGAAGATGAACAGGCCCGCTTCGACACCTGGAAGAAGACGGGCCAGGCGCCCGAAGTGAAGAAGCCGCCCGCGCCACTGGGTCCGAAGCCCGAACCGGCGGCGGACGAAGCCCTGGTGATGGACGCCACGAAGGTTCCGAAGCCGAAGACGGAAGGAATCGAAAAGGGGGGATAGCCCATGGCCCTGGTGGTGGAAGACGGAACCGGAAAGACGGACGCGGAATCCTATGACACCACCGCGGCCGTGACCACTTATCACCAGTCCATCGGGACCGCGGCGGCGGACTGGGAAGACCTGGACGAAGAAGTGAAGGAACAGAAGGCCCGGAAAACCACGAACTGGATGGACAACACGTTCCGGCGCCGATGGAAGGGAATTCGAAAGACGAAGGCCCAGGCGAAGGACTGGCCACGCTATAACGTCCAGGACGAAGACGGCTATTATGTCGCGTCCGATTCCGTCCCCGTCCAGGTTCGAACCGCGTTCTGGATGCTCTGTCCGTATATCGACACCATCCGCGAAGGAATCATTTCCCCGGACAAAATCAAGTCCGAACGTAGCAAGTTCGGTCCGATGGAAGAAGCGGTGGAATATTTCGGAAAGAAGTCCCAGGGCGGAAAGCTGTTTCCCGAAGTGGCGCGGGTCCTGGGTGATGTCCTGACCCTGGCGGGACGAATCCGTTTGAACGGATAGCGGAAAGGAAGAACAGATGAAGACGAAGGAAGAACTGGAACAGGAAAACCTGAACCTTCAAAATCGCCTGGGAACCCTGGCGGAATTTCTGACCGGGCGGAAGGAAAACACCGAAGGGACCGTGATGTCGGACACGGCCGTGGACGCCGCGATTCGAACGATTTACACGATGGACGAACGTCGGGAACAGGCCGAACGCCTGGGACCGAACCTGGGACCTGGAATCATCGTGGAATGTCGCGGGTCTTCGGAAACGTTCCAGGCGTTCGTGGCGCGGCCGGACGGAACGAAGGGCGAAGAAATCATGGGAATCACGCGGTTCGCTCTGGAACCACTGGAAGGCGCGGAAGACCCGGTTCTGATGGAAGCGAACATCAGGGTTCAGGCGAATGTCCGCTTGAACCTGGAAGCGGGCCTGTTGCGGGTGGAACACGAACAGGTGGAAAAGGCCGATGACACAAACCCTTGACACGAAGTTCGCGGAACTGGCGGCCCGTCTGATTCAGGACAAGTTCCCGAAGGCGGACGTGACGTTCACCGTCTATTCCACAAACGCCCATTCCACCGCCACGGGCGGGGTCACGAAGGGCCAGGCGGGCGGTTCGCCGGTCACCTGGTATTCCACGGCCCGCGTGAACTTCATGGAAGAATTCTTCCCAGGGTTTCTTTCGAAGGCCGGGGACGCCATGATTTTCGTTCCGGCCCAGGACACGGACGGGACCGCAATTTCGTTTACGCCCGCCATGGGTCAGTATGTTTCATTCGATGATGGGACGGTCTGGAAGGTGGAAGCCCTGAACCCCTATGAACCCGGTGATGACATCGTGGCGTGGGGTCTGGTGATTCGAAAGACCGGATGAATGCCGATAGATAACCTGGAAAGTTTCGTTTCGAACCTGGAAACCTTCGCCCGGACCCTGGCGCCGGGACCGCTTCTTCTGTTCCGGAAGAAGATGTTCATTCTGGCCCTGGATGGAGTGGTGAAAACCACGGCCGTGAAGTCCGGCCGGGCGCGGGGGAACTGGCAGTATTCCGAAGCGGCGCCCGTGGCGAATGAAGTTCCTGAATCCAGGTGGGACACCCAGGGGGCAAAAACCATCGCCCAGGAAGGCGGAAAAGCCGACCGTGGAATCCAGGACCCATTCGGGGTATCCTTCCTGGTGAATAACGTTCCGTATGCCGAACGCCTGGAACACGGATGGTCCAGGCGCCACCCGGACGGAATGGTGGGTGTCACCCTTCGGCGCCTAAATCGAATGTTGGAACGCGGCCTGGCCGCGAAGGAAGTGGGACTCTGATGGCGGAAATCACCATCCAAACCACCATCATGACGAAGTTCGAAACAGACGTGGAAACACCCCAGTCCCTGGCGGGTCTGGTGGAATACGATAACGCGGGGAACAGTTCCGTGTCGGACGAATTCGTTCCCCCGTCCATAGACCCCGCGGACCCTTCGGCCACGAAGTGGGTCCGTTTCACGGTCCGCTTCGATGATTCGGACCTATCGGAAATCGGCGGCGCCACGAAGAAGTTCCGAACCCACGGAACGGCCACGGCCATGGTCTTCGTCCCCGCCGGAACCGGAAGTCAAGTGGCTTTGACCCTGGCGGGTGTCATCACAAACGCCTTCAAACCCGCCGATGGCGCGAAGCCTGGTGGAATCACTTATCGGAAGCCGAAAACGGTCCGTGTCGGGCGGGACGGCCCGTGGTTCCAGTGGAACGTGGAAATTCCATTCCTGACGGACGAAACGTAGAAAGGAACAAACCATGTCGGACGCGAATTCGATGTCCCTGGCCTATGCGAAAGAAGGCGCGGGGAATTTCGGTGTCGCGCCCGGTGGAACCTATCAGAAACTTCGATTCACTGGTGAAAGCCTGAAACAGACCACGGGAACCGTCACGTCCCAGGAAATCGTCGAAGACGGCCAGGTGTCGGATGTCATCCGGAACGCCCTTTCGGCGGACGGTGATATCAACGTCGAATTGTCCTATGGGACTTTCGATGATTTCTTTGACGCCTTCCTGATGGCGGGCGGGTGGTCCACGATTCAAACGGCGTCGGGCACGGATATCTCCGTGGGCGAAGCCGACGATTCGTTCAACCAAACAGGCGGCTTCACGAACTTCGTGGCGAACCAGTGGATTCACGTTTCCGGGTTCACCGGGACGGGTTCGGAAATCGCGAACGGTTTCCACAAAATCGCGACAAAGACGAATGACAAAATCACCGTCTATACGGACCTGACCACGGATGACCCTGGCGGCGAATCCGTGACCATCAAGATGATGGAACAGGTGGTGGACGGAACCGCCACCATGGAAACCTTCCACTTCGAAAAGGAATTCACGGACCTGTCAAACGAATTCATTCTGGACCGCGGAATGGCCCTGGATGGAATCGCCCTGACCGTGTCCGTGGACCAAATCGTGACGGGAACCTTTTCCTTCATCGGGAAGGATGAAATTTCCGCCACGGCTACGGATTCCACTTCGAAGGACGCGGTGACCACCACCCAGGTGATGAACGCCATAGACCACGTCATTTCCGTTCTGGAAGCGAACGCGGACTATGGAATCACCGGGTTCACCATTCAGGGGCGGAATAACCTTCGCGCCCGTCTTCAGGTGGCCACCCTGGGCGCCATTTCCATCGGACGCGGAACACGGAACATGACGGGAACGGTCACGGCCTATTTCACCGTGAAGACGAAGATGGACAAATATCGGAACTTCACCGCCACGTCCATCGCCATCGTCTTCCAGGATGACGCCGGGAACGGGTACGTCATGGACTTCCCGCGAATCAAGTTCACCAGTGGCCAACAGGTGGCCACCGGAATCAACACGGACATTCTGGAAGACCTGGGCTTCACGGCCTACAAACACGAAACGGAAGGAATCACCTGGCGCGTGGCGCGTCTGGCGGCCTGATGACATCCCTTCCCCGGGTGTTTTTGTAACGGGTGGACCCGGGTTCATAGAACCTGGGTCCGCCAGTTCTGGAAACGGAAATGGAAAGGAAAGACTGATGGGAACACTCCGAAGACTTCACTTCGACCCGGACAAAGAAACCCATGGCGTAGAACGTGATTTCGTGGTGGAAGACGGGAAGATTCCCGTTCTGGTGGGGTCCACCACGAACCCGGACTATCAGCGGGAACGTTCGAAGCTGATTCAGCCCTATCTTCAGCGGATTCGCCAGGGCGAAGCCACGGACGAAGAAATCCGCCTTATCGTGGCGCCCGCCGTCGCGAAGTTCATCCTTCTGAAGTTCATGGGCGGGAAGCTGGATGACGGGACGGACCTGTCCCACTTCAACACGCCGGAACGGAAGCTGGAAGTCCTGGAAAACCCCGGCTTCGGGGAATTCTATGAATGGCTTCTGGCCACGGGTTCGAACCCCAGGAACTTCGGGATGGACGCCGATGACCAGAGGAAAGCGGAACAGGATTCGGCGGGAAACTGAAAGCCTTCCTGGCCTGGTCCCTGGAATGGGAACGGTGGGCCAGAATCTTCGAAGGGTGGGAACGTTCCCCGCTTCACGCCCGGCGCCGCGCCCGCGGGGAAACCACCCCGATTTCCTATCGGCCGCGCCTGTTCGAAGACATCGTCTGGGTCTGGAACGGGTGGGGGGACCTTCAGGCCCGGCGGCGGAAGGAAGACGCGGGGTTCACCCAGGAAGGGCGGGTGGAATCGTGGCTTCGCATTCATGGCGTGGAACACGTTCCGGACCGTGTCCTGTTCTATCGCCTGGTGTTCGTCCTGGATGAAACCTGGATGGAATGGGTCCACCTGAAGGAATCGAACCGGGACAAGTGGACGAAGGACGAAGAAACTGGCAAGATTCAAACGGAAGAACCGAAGGATGGCCCGAAGGGTTCCCTGAAAGACTGGGTGAAATTGAAACTAGCTGAAGACCCAAGAAAGGGAACCAATGGCAACAGAGGGAACCCTACGGATTAAACTGGACGCCCGCGGCGCCGCCCAGGGCGCGGCCCAGTATAATCAGGCGTCCGATTCCATCGTGAAGGATTCACGCCGCGCCGCGAAGGCGGTGGATGGCGTGGACCGTGAACTGGATTCCGTTGAAAAGACGGGCCAGCGGGTGAAGACGGCCCTTCTGGGTGTCGGCGCGGGAATCGCGGCGGCCTTCAGTGGCCGGGCCATCCTGGGTTCCCTGGTGGAATATGAAACCGGCCTGGTGGGTGTTGGAAAGACTTCAGACCTTTCCGGCCAGGCCCTTCAGGACTTGGGTTCGGACATCCTTCGGCTTTCCACCATCATTCCCCAGTCCCGCCGGGACCTTCTGGATATCGCCCAGGCCGCGGGCCAGCTAGGCGTTTCCGGTTCGGACAACATCGTGAAGTTCACGGCCACCGTGGCGCGTCTGGGTTCGGCTTCGGACCTGGCGGGCGCGGAAGGCGCCACGTCCCTGGCCCGCCTGATGAACATCACTGGGGAAGCGGTCAGTGAAGTGGACCGCGTGGCGTCCGTCCTGGTGAAACTGGGGAACACGTCCGCGGCCACGGAACGGGAAATCGCCTTCACCGCGAACCAGGTGGCGGCGGCCACGGCCGCCTTCGGGACGAACGCCCAACAGGCGGCCGCCCTGGGGGCCGTCTATGCTTCCCTGGGTGTCCGGGCGGAACTGGCCGGTTCGGCCACTGGGCGGGCCTTCAGGGCCATGGACGCGGCCATCAGGAACCAGGGGAAGGAACTGGAAGCCCTGGCCGAACTGACCGGCCGAACCGAAGAAGACATATCCCGGATTTTCCGCCAGGACGCGGTGGCCGGATTCCAGCTATTCGTGGAAGGACTGGGCCGAATCGTGGCGAAGGGCGGGGACGTGACGGCCACCCTGGCGGAATTCGGCCTTCAGGGCGAAGAACTCCTGAAGGTTCTTCCCACCCTGGCGAAAAATTCGGACCTGGTGGCGGACAAAGTGGCCGCGGCCGCGAAGGAATGGGAATCGAACACGGCCCTGACGAATGAATCCGCCGCCGCCGCACAGACCCTGGCCGCCAGGTGGACCATCCTGGGGAACACCATGGGCCGGGTCATCATCGAACGCCTGGGCGAATCGAACGGGGTCCTGGCGGACCTGGTGGACACCATGTCCGGCGCCATTTCCTTTCTGTTTCAGCTTGACACCGCGGGCGAACGCGCCGGGACTTCGGTTCAACTGGTGGCCACGGGTCTTCAGTTCATGGCCACGTCCCTGGCCCTTATCGTGGGTTCGCGGTTCATCGTCTGGTTAGGCCGCGCCACCGTGGCGCAACTGGGATTCAATGCGGCGGCGAAGGCGAATCCCATCGGTATCATGATAACCGCCATCGGCCTGGTCATCGGCGGACTGGAAGCCCTGTTCGGTCACCTGACGCGGGCGGCGGACGCCACGGAACGCCTGAAGGACGAAACCGTGGAACTGGAAAACGCCGCTTCCGGCCTTCGGGAACTCCGAATCGCCAGGGAACGCGCCCAGGAAGCGGGGGACGTGGAACGGGCCTTCGCGAAACTTCGCGGGGAAATCGAACTGTTGAAGGACCGGGCGGACGAACTGGCGGCTTCGGACAAACCCCTGGTGAAATTCACGGACCTGGTGGACCTTTCGCCAGACGTGGAAGGGGACCTGGGCCGCCTGATAGTGGAAGACCTGGTGAACCAGGCCCAGGCCGCGGGTGGCGTGAACATCGGGGACCTGATGAAGCTGACGGACTTCCCGAAGCTGTTTGAACCCATCGAAGATTCCTTCACCGAATCCATCGCAAAGGCGGCGGCTTCCGCGGACCCGGAACTGGCGAAACTGGTGGAAAAATTCAAGGGACAAGGGACCGCGGCGGTTCGAAACCTTCAGGATGTTTGGTCCGTTCCACTGGACGCCCTGGACGTGTCCGCCATCCTGGAATCCCTGAAACTGGTTCGCGTGGACACGGACCAGGCCATGGACCTGGTGGAAGGGCGAATCAAGAAACTGACCCCCGAACTGGAAAAGATGGGCGAAGAAATCCGAATCAAGTTCCAGGCCGAAGGCGGGGACGAAGCCGAATCCGAAATCGTGAAGATTCGGAAACTTCAACGGGAACTGTCCGCCGCGTACGAACTGGAAGCCGAACTGATAGGGAAAGACGCGGATGAAATCGAACTAATCACCGCGAAGCGAAAGGCCCAGGCGGAATCAATCAAGCGGGGAATCGCGGACCATGAATGGGTCCTGAAACTGGTGGAATTCGAAATCACGCTACTTCAGCGGCTTCGCCGGGTTCAGGCCAGGAAGGAAGCCCGGGATGACCTGGCGGCCTATCTGAAAGACCTTGCGGAATCGAACCGCCTTCTTCGTCTGGAAATCGAACAGGGAAAGGAGGCCCGGGAAATCGAAGAAGCCCGGCTGGAAGCGGCCGCCATTCTGGGTCAGGCGAAACTGAAACTGTCCGACGAAGAAACAAAAGCGGTGAAGACTCTGATTCAGGAAAACCAGAACCTTCGGGCCATCCTGGACCAGACAAACGAAGGACTGGAAAAGCGGGCGAAGACCCTTCAGAGGGAAGCGGACGCCATCCCGGCCATCACCGGACTTCGGGAACGCCTGGGCCTGGAACTGGATTTGATCGGAAAGACGAACCTGGAACGGGAAATCCTGATAGCGTCCAGGCGTTCTTCCACGGAAGCCATCGAACGGGAAGCGGCCGCCATTGAAATCCTGGCCGAATCCATTCTCCGGGAAGAAAAGGCGTTCGAAATTGCCAAGGGAATTTCCGACGCCTTCGGCGGCGCCCTGGACCAGTTCCTTTTGGGAACCATCGACGCGGAACAGGCCCTGGAACAGTTCGCCAGGAATGTCCAGGCCACCCTTCAGCGGGAACTATTGATTGAACCACTGACCGAAGAACTGACCAAACTTCTTCAGGATTTGGCGTCTTCATTCCTGAAAGCCCTGTCCGGTTCGGGTGGCGGCTTCCTGTCCGGAATCTTCGGCGGAAGTGGCGTCTGGCGCGGCGCGGTTTTTCAGGACGGAAAACCCATTCCCCACGCGGCCGGGGACCTGGTGAACTTCCCCACCTTCTTCCCGCTTCCGGGCGGGAAAACCGGCGTGATGGGCGAACGTGGAACGGAAGCGGTGGTCCCGGTGGTCATCACGAACCAGGGACCGGCCCTTCGGGACACGGAAACGGGACGGCCGGTTCCGTTGAAGCGGGATGACCAGGGCCGCCTGGGTGTCCGGGTCACGGCCATGGACCGGACAGACCCTTCGCGGCCGAAGGCGGAACCGCTATTCCGAACGAACGTGGCCGCCGCGGCCGCGGCCAGTGGGTCCGGACCGGCGCCCGTGTCCACCACCACGTCCGCCACGTCCCAGGACAACAGAAACCAAACCTTCCATTTCCACTATCATGGCGTGAAGGGAACGGAAGACGGATTCCGACGAACGCGGCGCCAGCTATCGAAGCGGGCGCGGGAACTTTCGCGAAAGGTTTAGCTGATGGGCTTTCACGAAGACGCTATCTTCCCCACGGGTTCGGGGTCCGTTGCGGGCCTGGCGCCGGGTTCACGCGGCGGACCCGGGTTCAAGTCCTTCGTGTTCGAAGGGGATTCCGGACATGAAGAAGTGGTGTCCCGATGGGAAGAAGCCCGACACCGATTCAATGGCGCCTATAACATTCGAACCCAGGCGGACGTTTTCGCGGTGAAGACGTTCTATATGGCGCGGCGCGGGTCCGCCTTCGGCTTCCGGATGTTAGATTGGTCCGATTTTGCCACCGGGGAAAACGGCGTGGGCGCGGTGGCCTTTACCGACATGATTCTGGGAACGGCCGATGGCGCGGCCACCACGTTCCAGCTATCGAAACAGTATATTGACGGCGGGGTGACCCGCGAACGAACCATCCTGAAACCGATAGACGGGACCGTGGTCATCGGAAAGGACGCGGTGGAAATCACCAGTGGATGGACCCTGGACCCCACCACCGGACTGATAACCTTTTCCACGCCACCTTCAGCGGGGACCCTGACCTGGGGTGGACAGTTTCATGTTCCGTGTCGATTCGGCCAGGAAGCGGATGTCCTTCTGGACATCGAAGCGGACGAAGGGGACGTGATGGGGATAGATGATATCCCTATCATCGAAATGAAGGCGGACACCGAAGTTCACCACGGGGAATTCTTCTTCGGCGGTTCGAAGGAATGGGGAATCATCACCGGGGACGTGAACCTGACACTTCTTCAGGGCCGGGTTCATACCACCGAACAGACGGCCGCGGGCCTGAAGGGCTTCCTTCCGAACGCGGACCCCATTCCCACGGGCGGACCCCATTTCTACTATTTCAATGACGGGACCACTTCCTTTTCCATCCGGAATCCGGATGACACGGAACTGGTGGCCGTGTCCGCCGGGAATTCGGTGGTCATCGTCCTGTCCGTGGATTCGACGGGAAACAAAACATGGCGGGCCAAATAAATGGGTGAAAGCGGGCGAACGCGGGAAAGCTATTTCTATGGCGAAAGCCTGGAACTTTCCATCAATTCGAACCTGACCCTGTTCTGGCACCTGACCCGAACCCTGGTCATCACCGCCACCACTTCGGGACTGTCCGTCCGGCTTCCGCCCGCGAAGGGACTGAACCTGGGCGGACCCATGTTCTATGTCATCGTGGAAGGTTCGAATTCCATCACCCTGAAGGACTGGGGAAACGGGACGGTGGCCACCCTGTCCCCGGATGACTTCGCCACCGTCCACCTGGTGGAAAATTCCACGAACGCGGGAACGTGGAAGGTTCATGTCGGGACGCAAAACACGGTGGTGAATCCCCCGGCCGCGGTCCTGGGCTATATCATCGGCGGCCTTCCTTCGTCATCGAAGGTGGTCTGGGAATACAATCAACAGCTATCCGTCTGGACGCAAAAGACGGATTCCCCCAGGGACCGGAACACGGCCGGGATGTTCGTGATTTCCACGTCCGGCTATATCTTCGGCGGGGACGTGGGCGTGACATCCTGTGACGAATATGACCCACCCACTTTCACCGCGAAGACGGCCATGGGGACTTACGCCCATTCGCATAGCGGCGCCCAGGTGTCAAACCTGGGCTATCGAATCGGCGGCCAGGATGGTGGTTCCCAGAAGACCACGGAAGAATTCAATCCGTCCGGCGCGGGAACGTGGACGGACCTAACGGATATGCCAGTGGGAACCCTTCAGGGGTCCTGTGACGCGGCGGGCGGGAAGGTTTACAATGTTCGCGGCCAGGCCACGAACGTGGTCTATGAACTGACACCCGGCGGTTCCGGGACCTGGGCCGAAAAGGTGGCGCGGCCGGGCGTGAACTTCCGCTATTTCCCCACCATGGAACTGAATGGTTCCATTTTTTCCTTCATGGGTTCCCCGGATTCATCCACCCGATATCGGGACACGGACGAATATGACCCCACGGCCGGGACATGGACCGCGAAGACGGACTGGCCCTATAGTTCCGGGAAGTTCGAACACTCCGGATATCAGATAGGTGGAAAGTGTTTCATCGCGAATGACCAAACGGCCACGGAAAAGGAACACGGAACGTTTGAAGACATCGGCGCCGGACTTTGGACGGCCCTTTCGGACATTCCGTATTCCCCCAGGCGTCACGTCTATAATACGGGGAAGGGAATCACCGCATGAACCACGGGGAAAAGATTCAGGAACTTCTGGGACTTCACCAGGCGTTCCATTCGGACCTTCAGGTGGACCAGTTCATCACCTATCGGGCGGGCGGGACATTGTATGGAATGTTCGTCCAGGCGGTTCGCGAACTTCATGGCCGCCTTCATTCCATGGCCCAGATGTTCCTGGACCGCGAAGAAGCGAAGGCGAAGGAAGACCTGGCGGAAGCGAAGCGGAAGGAACTGGTGGGGGAACTTCCGAATGAACGGAACTGGTCCAAAGTTCAATGGGCCGAACTTCGTCTGGCGGAAGTGGACATCTGGCGGGAACGTCACAAAGCCCTTCAGATAGACGGCTATCTGGCGGACACCCTTCGGGAAGTGAACCTGTTCTATGGCCAGGCGGTGGCTTTGAAGGCCCGCCTGGGGGACCTGACACCGGAACGAAGGCGGGAACTGGACCGCGCCACCTGGCGGTTCTGGATTCGGAAGGAAGCGGCCCTGGACTTCCTGGAACGCGGCCCCGGGGCGCCGCTTTCCCGGAAGGTGGTGGAACTGATATGGGCGTTCCCGCCCGAAGAACGGATGGCCCTGAAGGAAGAATGTTCGGCGGACCCCGCGAAGCTGATTCAGGAAATGGAAACCAGGGACCCGATTCCGGACTGGCGGCCCGCGAATCTAACCCTGGCCGATGTCCGAAACGGAGTGAACTTGAATGGCCATCGAACTATCGGAACCGATGAACGGCCTTCGAACGGCGGAAACGCTCTGCCTGGCGAAGCTGACACGGATTGAACGAACGGACGGGGTCTTTCACTATCTGACGGACCACGATAGACCTATCTGGTTCGAAGACGAAGACACCGGACTTCGGGAATACACCCCTGGCGGGTCCTTCGACGGTTCCAGTAGACTGAAGGAATCCGGGGTGGAAGAAACGGACGCGGAACTGGTGGGCGCCATCACCGCGGACCAAATCACAAACACGGACATTCGGGCCGGACGGTTCCGTGGCGCGTGGGTCATCGAATATGTCGTGGACTGGCGGTTCCCGTTCGCCGGATATTTCGAGCGGATGAAATACCGAATCCAGGACACGGAACACGATGAAGAAAAGTGGGTGTTTCATATCGTGGGCCTGGCCGCCCTTCTGAAACAGAAACTGGGTTCCGTGTTCGGCCGGACTTGCGAAAGGAAACTGGGGGACGCCCGTTGCGGGGTGAACCTGATTCCCCATACGTCATTCGGGGTGGAAGTGGTGAACGTCCTGGAAGCCCGGCGAATCTTTCGCGTGGCCATCGGCGGCCTGGTGGCCTATCCCGCGCCTTTCAAAAATTATCTTCAGTTCGGGGAAGTCCGGTGGACATCCGGACTGAACATGGGCCTGGTGTCGGAAATCAAAACGGACGAACGGGATTCCGGTGAAACGTCGAAGGTTATCATAGAACTGTTTCTTCCCACGCCCGAAGACATCACGCCCATGTTTCCGGGGGACGGGGACTTCATGGAAATCGTCCCCGGGTGCAACAAACTTCATATCGGGGATGATGGGACATCCGGCCATTGTGTGAACAAATTTTCGAACGGCCCGCAATTCAAGGGATTCCGATTCCTTCCAGGGCGGGACCGTCTGATGAAGTCTTCGTCCAGAAAGTGAAAGGAAGAACCGATGACGAACCGTGAAAAGGCCATGGTGGTGTTGACGAACTTCGGCCATGAACCGGAAGACCTGGCCGGGCTTTCGAATTCCGAACTGGCGGACCTGTTCCTGGCCATCGTGGACCCGGAATGGTCCGATGTTATGCCGGAACTTCCGGAGCCGCCGCCGGAACGCCAGAAGGTGGTGGGTTATCTCCGTGTCCGAAAGTGGGACATGACGAAGGACCCGCCGGAACGCCTGTGGTGGAAGGGTGGGTTCGTGATGGTGGAATGGTTCGCGGACGGACACCCCCAGGAAGGGGAACCGCCGGACACCCGCGGCCATTTTTACGCCCACTTCAATGTTCGCGGTCAGACCGGACACCCCACCATTCCGGAAGGCGGAACCTGGGTCCAGAAACTTCAGCTTCGGAAAGACCCCGATGATGGGGTCTGGAAAGTCTGGGGGCGCAAATCCACGGGCCATCCGTGGGAACTGATTTCGGAAGGATGGGAATGGGCCGGATGGGGAATTCTTCCGCCCGGGACAATTTGACGCGAAACAACATCGTGGCGGCGGCCCGGACGATGAAGGGAACGCCCTTCCATCGAAAGGGCCGCCACCCGGTTCATGGCGTGGATTGCGCTGGCCTTCTGGTTTGCGTGGCCAGGATGGTGGACTATCCCCATTCGGACCGCCTGGACTATTCCTTTGAACGCCCGGAAGGCGTGAAGATTCGGGAAGCCCTTCAGGAACACCTGACGGAAAAGGGCCTGGACGCGGAATGGAAGGAAGGGGACGTGGTCACGTTTCGTTCCCGTCCGAACGGAAAGCGGGACGGACACCTGGGAATTCTGACCTGGCGTCATGACATCCAGGCGTGGGGTCTGGTTCACGTCGAAAGCGAATCGCCCAGACAGGTGACGGAAGTGACCCTGGGTGGAAAGTGGGTGGAACTGTTGTCTTCCATCTGGGAATTCAGGGGGGTGACGGACTGACATGGCAACGATAGCGTTTCAAGTCATCGGGAACCTGGCCCTTCCTGGCGTCGGCGGAATGATCGGCGCCGCCCTGGGTTCCATCGTGGATAATCAAATCATCTTTCCCGCTTTGTTCGGGGAAGAAATCCAGGGTCCGCGTCTGGACCAGGTCCGATATCAGGGCGGGGACGAAGGGTCCCCCCAGAACTTTTGCATCGGGAACGAATGCCGCGTGGGCGGGACGGTCATTTGGATGGGTCCCTTGATTGAAAAGAAGAAAACCCGCGGCGGCGGATTCTTTCAGGGACCGAAGGTGACCACCTATAAATACTATGTCGATGCGGCCGTGGCCTACAATGACGGGGCCGTGGACAACATCCCGAAGGTTTGGCGGAACGGGGACCTGTTCTATGATGATGACCCGGACATCACCATCGTGGATGATGGTTTTTCCCTGACCGTTCGGATTCTCTATTCGTGGGACCCGGAACTGGGAACCCAGGAAAGTTCCAGAATCGTGACCATCCATTCCGTGAACCCGGGTCCGGACCTGTCCGTGTTGCGGTCCGGCGTGGATACGGAAATTTCCGGATGGACGAACGCGGACAATAATGGAACGTTCAAGTGTATCCGGTCCGGCTATGAAACGGGCGGGTCCTTCGCGGAATTCCGTTCCTTCGGCGCGAACGTGGCCGAAGCTAGTTCCCCCGGGGACGTGACCATCTATCAAGACCTTCCGGAATTCAACCCCAGGGATGTCACGTCCATCACCCGATACAATGGGAATCAAATCATCGGCGGTTCGCCACCCCAGAACCCGGACCCTGTCATCGAAGCGAAGGAAGGTTCCGGGAACGTTCCGAACTGGCGGGAAACGGCCTATGTTGTCTTCGAACGGATGAACGTGACGGACACTCGCGGCCAGTTTCCCCAGACGGAAGCCATGGTGGAAGAAGGGACCACCACGGTGGGCGGCGCCATCCAGAAAATCATCGGGCGCGGGGATGGACTGTCCGCTTCGGACTATGACGTGACCGGCGTCTCCGGCGCCACGGAAAAGCCCTTCCGCGGCTATGTCCTTTCATCCGCCCAGGAATCATCCACGGCCCTTCGGCCGCTTCTCCTGGCCCATGACATTCTGGTTCAGGAACGGAACGGGGTCCTGTATTTCTTCGACCGAGACCAGGCCGAAGAAATCGACATAGACCCGGATGACCTGGCCGCCCACCCGGAAGGTTCCGATACGGACCGGGTGGTGGTCATCGGTGACAGTGACGGTTTGCGGCTTCCGTCCGAAGTGAACGTGGGCTATCTGGATTCCGAACGGAACTATCAGGAAGGGAATCAGCGCCAAAGGCTTCGAACGCCTTTGACGGAAGTGGTCAGTAATATTCAGCTTGCCATGGTTTTTTCCCCGGTGGAAGCCCGGAAGATGGCCCTTAGATTCCTCTGGACGCCCTGGGCGAACCGCCAGGCCGTTCGCGGCTTCCTTATGCCTTCTTACTTCGGCCCTGGTGAAAATGACATCCTGAACTTCACCGCCCAGGGTGAAGACTGGCGCGTGATTCTGACGCGGGTGGAACGCGGCGCGAACTTCCTTCGTTCCTTCGAAGGACTGGTGGAACGGGCGTCCGTCCTGGACTTTGAAGATGTCATCGCGGAATCCGGCGAAGTAGAAACGGGCCAGGACATCATCCTTCCGCCGGACCTGGTCCTGGGTCTGGCGGACATCCCGGCCCTGACCGATGACCACGCGGAAAGGCCCGGTTTGTATTTCACCCAGTCCATGGGGGACCCGGACGAAGAATGGCCCGGCGGCTTCCTTTATGAATCCGATGATGACACCACGTTCACGGACGTGGCGGAACTGTCCTTCGAAGGGGAAGTGGGCTTCGCCCTGACGAAGCTGGATGACGCCACGCCCGGATACTGGGACGATGAAAACACGGTGGACATCGAACTATATGACTCTGGGGACGGCCTGGAATCGAAGACGGACCAGGAAGTGTTCGGTGGCCAGAACTGGTTCTATGTTGGCGGGGAAGTCATCGGCGCCGCCACCGTCACGTCCATCGGAACCCGTCAATACCGCCTGTCCAGGCTTCTCCGTGGCATTCGCGACACGGAACACGTCATGGACGAACACCCATCCGGTGGCGGGGACCTGGTGATTCACCTGTCCGGTGGGGTCGAATTCCGCGAACTTTCGAACGGGGACGTGGACACGGACAAGTGGTATAAGGCGGTTCCCGAAGGCGTGGATGAAGGGGACGTTTCATCCACGAAGATTCACCTGGAACTTCGAACCCTTCAGTGTTGGGCGCCCTGTCACCTGGATGGGGAACGGGCGTCCGCGTCTTCTCCGGTGGGCGGGGATTCTATCCGCCTGAAGTGGTTCCGGCGCGGCCGGACCTATACCGATGACGGGGACATGGTCCTTCTGGAACCCCAGGAACGTTATCTGGTAGAAATCTATCTGGGGACCGGGTCCACGGTGGTCCGTTCCGTGTTCGCCTATGTCCCCTATCTTTGGTATTTCGAAAGCCAAATGATCGAAGACGGAAACACGCCTGGGAACCCGGTGAAGTTCACGGTTCGCCAGATGTCATTCTCCATAGGATACGGGCGGTCCGCCACCGCCACGGTGGGATAGAAAGGAACAGACCATGGCTTTGACACCCAAGGGAATTACGAAGGTGGAATCCGGCCAGAACCTGAAGTATTTCACGGTGAACGAAGCCATAGCGTGGCTGGAACAGATGGCGGGCGGGGTCATCAAAGACAGGGACCTTTCCACGCCACCCGGTTCCCCTTCGGATGGGGATTTGTATATCGTGAAGGCCACTGGTTCGGGCGCCTGGGCGGGCCATGACGGGGAACTGGCCCTGTATTTGAACGGGTGGAAGTTCATCGACTTGGATGACGCGGACATCACCGGGGACGGTCTGTCCTTTTGGCTGGAAGACGAAGACTTCCAGATAGGATATCGGGATGACGCCTGGTGTTGGCTTTGGGGGAAGTGGCCACTGGACGCCGATGGTATCTGGACCGGACGCTATGACTTCAGCGGGACCCCGAAGAAAATCATGACGAAGGTTCTGACGAAGTCCGGCGCCCTGACGAATAACGCGGACGTGAACATCACCCATTCGGTGACATCCATCAATCTATCCGGCCACCTGGCCGCCTTCATGACCATCCGGAATCACAACACCACGCCCACGGAATCCTGTCCCATCCAGGGCGGTGGCGTGGCCTTCACCCACAATAAGCTGTTCGGAATTCGCTTCGACGCCACGAATCTGATTCTTCGGCCGTCCTTCGACGCCACCGCTTACTATGTCAACTATCAAAAAGTCCGGATTGAATACACTGTCTAGGGGAACACGATGTCCGAACTGATTTCCGCGCCGAAAAGTTCGATTCACCTGGCGGGTCACTTTGACCCACTGGACTTCCCGGATGGCGAAGCCCCTGGCGTGGAAGTTCTGGAAGACTATTCCATCGTCCGAAGGGGGGACCTGTTCGTTTGCGAAGCGGCCGTCCCGAACGCGGCCGATGGAACCGCGGGCCAGGTCATCCAGGTGAATTCCGGGGAAGACGGATACGAACTGGCGGACCCGTCCGGCGGTGGAATCGAAAAATATATCAACACGGCCAGTTCTTCCCAGGTGTCCGGCGTCGGAACCTTCGAATATGACATCAGCCATTCCATCCCGGCCGGGAACCTGAACGAACTAGGGAAGGTTCTTCGGGTCACTCTATTCGGGAACCATACGGGCGCCGGGTTCCAGTCCACGGCCACCTATTGGCGTTTGAAACTAGGGTCCACCGTGTTGGAAACCACCACCACGGTCAGTCTATTATCATCGGCGGTCCGAAGATTTTCCATGTCCTTCATCGCGGTGGTTCGCGCCACGGGCGCCAGTGGGTCCGTGGCCACAAACGTTCAGAACTTCCTTTTTAATGATAACGTGGTGGGCGGCCTGAACCCCCAGAGCATTGTGACCGTGGACTTGACCGCGGCCCATACGCTAAAGGTGGACGTGACGTGGACCGGGAACGGGAACCTATCTTACCTTCGGACATTTCTTGCGGAGATAATTTGAATGACTGTCCCAGTGTTCGTTAAAATCGGGAAGGTGAACGTGAACCTGTCCCGGGTTCTATGGGGAATTGAAGACGACGACGGATACCGATTCCGCATGGACACGGGGGACACGTCCCCGGCGTTCGAAGGCGTGACCGCGGGCGCGGCCCAGACCACCCTGGAAGCGGCCTTTCAGGCGGCGCGGGTCCAGGTGACCTACCAAAGCCCGAACCCGCCGCCCGCTTTGCCTTGACAGGGCGGGGGTCCGGGCAGTCTGTCCGCGTGGCCTATCCCATCCCGTCCGCGGCCATCACGTCATCCGGCGCGGAAGGCGCGGGCGGTTCGGCCCGCTTCACGTTCTGGGGGTTCTTCGAAAGCCATTCGGCCAGTTCGATTTGTTTGGCGATGATTCGGCGGATGTCCGGCGGCTTCCATCCTTCCGGCTTCTGAATCTTCCCGTCCTTCAGGATGGGTTTCCCGTCATTCAGCTTCGCCATGTTCGTCTTTGCCACTTCGTCCCAGACCGGGGGAAGGTAAATCCCCAGGCGGATACAAAGCTGGAACACCACCCATATCAGGTCCGCCGCGCCATCGGCCACGTCCACCAGGTCCCGGGCGTGAAACGCGGACTTCAGTTCTTCGAATTCTTCCAGAACCATCTTCCAGGCCGCGCCCAGGTTCGCGTCCCCGGCTTCCTTCCCCTTCTCTGGCCAGCGGGGTCCCTTCTTCTGAACGAAGTGTCCGCCGCTTTCACAAAAGGCCAGAACGTCCCTTTGTGCTTTCTTCATCGGTCACCCTTTCCAGGACTTTCATGGCGATGGCGATGGGATAATTCCGCGGCGCCATTTCATCGTCCCACTGAACCCGAACCATGGAATTATCACAGTAGACCACGCGCCCGCGCCAGGGCGGATTCGCCCGGCTATGAACCCGTTCATCTTCTTCGAATTCGTAAGTCATAGAAACCTGGCCACGTCCCGTCCGGTCAGTCCGCGGACCGCTTCCAGGACTTCCCGTTCGGTCTTCTTCCGTTGACACTCCGGACACTCTATCAGGACCACGGTTTTCCCATCCGTCAACTTCACCCTTCGTTCGTGTTTTTCCGGTGTCCTGGTCCTTCGTTCACAAAGGAAACACCCATAGACGGGTTCGCGGTCAGTCATGGCGTGGTGTCCGAAATCCCGTGGTGAATCCGTTGAACGTGAAGGAATACAAAAGGGGAACCGTTCAGGTGGACACCACCCGGTTCCGGTTCCCCCACGATGACGGAAAGCCCTTCGGCTTTCATTTCGTCCGTGATGAAGTCCACCACCCAGTCCATCTTCGAACCACCCATGGGCGTCATTTGAATCCAGGCTTCCCCGTCATTCAACAGGTTCCGCGCCAGTTCCACCATGGAAGGGTCAGAAAAGTCCATAGCAGAACACCGCGGCCGCCAGAATGAAGACGGCCAGAATGGCCATGACAATGGTGACCGTTAGGCGTTCAGTTCGCTTTGGGTTCATAGTCCACGTTCCCTTCCACCCATCGGCGTCCTTCGGGTGTCAACTTGAACAGGATAGCCCTTCGCCGGAATTCCGTCATGGCCCGCTTCCCGGAATCCACCACCAGGCCCTTCCGTTGAAGGTGGGTCAGGGCGGTGGAAACCCCGGACACGGTCCTGTGGACGATTCGAACCAGGTCCGCATAGGTCCGAAGGCGCCGGGGAAACAGGGTCACCAGGATGTCCCGTTGAAGCGGGGTGGGCGGCCTGGTGTCCCCTTCGGCCTGGGCCTTCTTCGGCCGGGTTCGCTTCGGCGGCGGGGTTCGGAACTCCACGCCATCCGGGACGTGTCCCCGGTGGAAATAGACGTGATGGCGCCGCTTCGACCTGGACACCTTCATTCGGGTCCGTTCGGACATCACCAGGGCGCCATTCAGTTCCAGTTCCCGGAACCTGGCCCTGGCGCCCTGAAGGGGAATCCCCAGGACCGTGGCCGCTTCCAAACAGGTGGCGCCGCGTTCCCCCGCGGCCGCCATGAATCCCATGATTTCGATTCGATGGGCCGTGGACCGCTTCCGGGCTTCCACGGCCGCCTGGCGGGACGTGTCCGTTTCGTTGCTAGGTGGCCGGGAATACGGTTCGCGTTCCACGAACGCCCTGGGGACCCGCTTCCCGGGTCCAAAAAGGTTCCCCTGGCCTTCCGCGTGACGTTTCATTTTTGATACCTTCAACGTTCAAAAATCAGGGGGTGTCGTGGTAAATGGGCGGCCGCCACGGAGGAAAGATGGCGGCCGCCCGGGGTTCAGAGAAAACGTCCCTGTTCCCGCCCTAAAATTCTTCTTCCGGAAGGACCGTGGACGGGTCACCCTTCGGGGGTCCCGCCGGGCGGTCCTTCTTCCACTTCGTCCGATATTCGTCCACCCAGGCGGACCCGCCCTTTCCCTTCGCGGGCGGTGGCTTCCTGGACGCCTTCGGCGCCCGCGAAGCGGAATCCCGCGTGGGCGCGGAACGTTCCGTGGCGGCCCTGGAATCGTCCTGGGCGGGGTCCTGTTCAGGGGCGGGGTCCGGCGCCGCGGAATCGGATTCCGGGGGTGTCGAGTTATGATCGGATGTCGGGGAATCCCGTTCGGTGGGAACCCCGGAATCCGGGTCCGGCGGGACCGTCCCGCCTTCATCCGCGGCGCCGTCCCCGTTCGTGTTTCGCGGCGGGACGCGGTCCGTGGCGGCCGAAGTCCTGGCCCTGGCGCCCTGGCCCGTGGGCCTGGCGTCCACCACGGTGGCTTCCACGTCCCGGATGTCTTCCAGTTCGCCTTCGGGGACCGGACGGCCGGTCAGGCGTTCCAGAACCTGGGCGGCCATCTTCCGGGTGGCTTTCCCCACGGCCGCGTCCACGCCCATGAAGGCGTTCAGCTTCACCGGAATGTTCCGGGTCATTTCCACCGCTTCGCCTTCCATTGTCCACCGGGCCGTCATGGGAACGATAGCTCCGGTCTGACCCTTCCGGCCGCGGGTGTTCGCGCCCTTGTCCCGGTATCCGGCCGCGTCCTGTTCCACCATCAGCTTCGGGACGCCGGGTTCCATGTCGAAGTTCGAAACGCCGGGGAAGGTTTTGCACTTCCGAAGAAGACACGGTTTCCTGGCGTAGAAATTCCCGCCGATGATGTTGAAGTCATCCATGGTCAGGCGGGCGCCGAACACCAGGGCGTGAATCATACAATCGCGAATCACCGCGATGGGATAACCCTTTTCCCCGCGCCTTCGGTCATCGCGGTGATTCGGCGCGAAGTCATCGCGGTCCGTTCGGAAGCCCAGGGAATGACCTTCCAGGTTCTTCTTCACGGACGTGACCACTTCATCCGTCAGAAGGGTCCGAAGGGCGGCCACGCCATCGGACACGGCCACCATCGCCTGGACGCGGTCCATGGTTTCCATCTTCACCAGGTCCAGGCCCTTCGCCACCGTTTCGATGGCTTCGATTTTGTCGGGTGACAGGGCGGCCATCGTCGCCGGAAGGTTTGCGTGTTCCGTCATGGTTCTGTCCTTTCGTTTCTGCCAGGATTCGATTCGGACGTGGCGTTCAGTCTACCAGGGCCGTCAGTCCGAAACCAGGTCCCAGTCCGCGTCCCCGTTCGTTTCATATTCGGATTCGAAGTCCACCCACCTGGGAAGTTCCAGGGTCCGGATATCGGCCGCTCCCGGGTTCGTCCAGTCATTCGTGTCGAAACACGTCTGGATGTCCTGGACCGCGCCTTCCAGGCGGGTCCGTCCATAGGAAGCGGCTTTGTCGGACAGTTCGTAAACCCAGACATCATGAGGCGGTTCGGACCCGGCCGCGATGAAGACGAACACGGGCCAGTGACCCGTCAACTGGAACACGCCTTCCTTATACAGTTCCGCCTGGATGGGATACGCCATTCGCGCCAGGGTCCGGGCGAAGGCCGCGGGGGATGGGTCCTGGGTGAACTTCAAATCGAACACCCAGGGTTCATCCGGATTCGTCAGAATCAGTTTGTCCGGGCGGACCTTCATGGCCAGGCCCAGAAGATTGAACACCACGGTGGCTTCCACCAGTCCTTCCGCTTCCAGAAGGCGCCCGGCCAGGGGGTGGTCCATCACGGCCTTCACCATCCCGTGAACCTGGTCCATGTCCGTTTCCTTCAGGATGACCCGTTCCCGGTTCGCCTTTTTGAAGGCGTCCACTTCCTTCGTCGCGGCCAGTTTCCCGTTCCGAAGGGCGTGGGGCGGGATGACCACGGCCGCTTCCGCTTCTTCCGCGGTCACGAACTTTCCGTCCGGGTGTTCCGCCTTCAGTTCCTTCCACCCCTTCGTGTTTTTGTTTTTCCCCACCAGGTCCGCGGGGATGACCACCAGGTGTTCCTTTTCCTTCGGGGTGACGAAATAGGCGCCCTGTCCCGCTTCCGCCACGAATTCGTTCCACGCCTGTCCTTCGCGGGTCAGAAGTTCATTCGGGACGATGGCCACCACTTCGTCCATGGTGTCCGGTTCCAGGGCGGCCGCGTGGGCGGCGGTCCCCAGTTTCATGGGCCGCCGGACAAACGGTTCCGGAATGGTCCCGGAAACATAGCGTCCTTCGAACATCGGACGCGAACGAAGAAACATTCGAACACCACTGGAACCCAGGAACCTTCGGGTTCGGTGGTATTCCTTCATGGTCAGGTCCAGAAGTTCCGCCTGGTCCAGTGGGTCCAGGGGAATTCCGTCCGTCAGTTCGGCTTTTGTCACGGTCATGATTCGGTCCTTTCTGTCAGGTTCTTCCGGTGAATGGAAATTCCCGGGATTATCCCAGGGTGTCAGCCCCAAGTCAAGCGGTCTTTCACCATGTCGCGGACCGTCCCCTTGACCCGGTGAAGCCTTCGGCTTCCGGAATAGAATTCGATGACGGTCCGTTCCGTGGGTCCCCTTCCGTCGTTCAGGACTTGGACCCGAAATTCCAGGTCATTCGGCGTGGTTTCTTCCCCGCGGTGGAAGATGGGGTCCGAAGCGGACCCCATGGCTTCCAGGATTCCCCGGCATTCGGACCAGTCCAGACATTTCAATTTCAAATTGAACATGGTTCCCCCGTCAGATGTTGGCCCTGTAACGTTCTTCCAGGGTCATTCGATAAACCACCAGGGTGGCTTTGATTTCCTTCCGCTTGAATGACGAACGGAATAACCAGTCCTGGAAAACATCCCGTCCGTCATCCACGGCCGCGTTCATGTCTCCGTGGGTCCCCACGGTGTTCAGCGGATTCAGGAATCCGCGTTCCCGGTGGAACAGGATGACTTTCCCGATGAACCGGACTTCGGGTTCAATGTCCATCCCCATCACTTCAGGTCCGCCAGATAGTTCATCAGATTGATTCGGGCGTCCGGCCGCGGCCGCGCCACTTCGGAATACCACTTCCGGACGGTGGATTCGTCCACGTCCAGAACGTCCGCGATTTCCGCGAACAGGTTTCGTTCCCACGGGACATGAAGGCGCCGGACCTTCGATTGAAGGCGCCGGATGGCTTCACGGGCGGTCGGAATTTTCGTCTTCGTCATGGTCAGTTCCTTTCAGTTTCTCGTGATGGTCTGCTACTTCATCGGCCAGATGGTCCACAAAGGCTTTCAGCTTCGTCACTTCTTCCTGGGCCGTCACCGCGCCTTCCAGGTCTTCGGCCAGAGCGGACGTGGCTTCGGCGCCCACCTGGTTCGCCATCATGACCACCCGCATGAATTCGCCGCCCAGGGCTAACATCTTCTGGTCCAGTTCGGTTAGGTCCCCTTTCTGAATGTTCGCGTCCTGGGTGTCCTGAAAACAGGCGGGACACAATAGAACGCCGGTCACTTCGGTCATTCGCGGAACGGGCGTGGACACGAACTTCCCGCATTCCTGACACGTCAGTTTCTTCATGCGAACAAACCTCCGTCTTCCTTCGGAACCACCTTCACCAGTTCGAACCCGCGTTCTTCCAGGTGGTCCAGTTCTTCTTCGGTTTCATCGCCCTTCGTGACGTATTCAATGGACGTGGGGACGAATGCGGTGAAGATGGCGGGAACCTGGGCCTGGTGTTCTTCCGGGTGGTCCGGATTGAACATCTTCCCCAGTTCCGGCCGCCACCGGGTTCCGGCTTTCCGATGTCCCAGAAGAACCCAGGTCTTTCCCACTTCGAAGCCGCGGGGGACCTGGGTGATTCTTCGGCTGAACCCCACCTTCCGGCATTCGGCCATGAAGGATTCCGGCGTGGGATAGAACTGTTCGCCTATCCAGACCAGTCCGGCCTTCGTCACGGTCCCGCCCAGGGGACAGGGGTGACAGTGGGACACCTGGCGCGGCGTTCCGTCATGGCCCAGACACTCCACGCCTTCGGCTAGTTTCGACGGGTCCACCCATGTCCACCCACGCGCCGGTTTCAGTCCCTGGGAACAGGTGGGACAGACATCACAGGGAAGCGGAAGTTTCCCGCAAAAGAACGGGTGTTCGAACCCGGACACCAGATACAATCCGCCGCCTTTCCGAAAGCCGCAACCACGACGGCCTTCCACGCTAGTCCGAACGTTCGCCATTTCCGTTCCCTTCGCCTTCGTCGAAGTCCACCAGGGGACGTTCCTGGTTTTCCCTGGCGTCACGAATCATCCCGCCCACCAGGTTCCACAGGATAGTGGCGGCCACGCCCATGAAGAATCCGCAACAGAACGCGGGGATGATGTCATGGACGCAAAACCTTTCGGTCAGTAGAATCATCGGCTTCGTTCCTTTCTTCGTTTGCGGGCGGCCCTGGCCATTCGACACTTCCGCCGGTCCAGGGCGCGTCCCAGTTCCCGGATGAAGAAAAGGCGTTCCGTGTAATCTTCCAGTGTTGCCACGCGCCACCGGATTTTCCACGTCTGGTCTTTCCCGTCCGCCCGTTCCACGGAAACGTGGCCATGGGGATGGAGAACCAGACGGAAGGTTCCAGTGGACACCAGGACACGCGGCTTCCTTCGTTCCCTGGTCATTTCTTCTTCCTGAATTCATCGGCATTCGGACAAGTGGCGTGGTGGTCCTGGTATCCAGCGCGGACATACCACAAATCCCCATCCGAAATCCAGACCTTCACTTTCTTCCGGTCCACGATGGCGCGGCCGCCGGTTTTCGTGGGAATGAAATAAACCGGCGCGTGACACCCGCGACATTCGGCCTTCATCTTCACTTCGGCCATGGTCACTTCCTTTCCGTTTCCGTGACATCGTCCACAAAATAGGCGTCCGTGTTCATGTTCCGCAATAGGCCGCGTTCCACCCTTTCAATGTAATGTTCGGCATGGCCGGTCACTTCAATCCGCTTCACTTCCGCCTTCCCTTCGAACGCCCGAATGACCAGGAACCGCCTTTCTTCCGTCATCAGCTTCCCTTTCGTTTGGCGGCCAGGGCGCGGCCGCGTTCCTTCAGCTTGAACATCTGTTCCGGGGTCATCGCCTTCGGCTTCTGGAACTTCACGCGGTTCCGCCGGAACGCCTTTTTCAGTTCCGTGGCCACCCGTTCCCCCAGGAAGCGGGACGCCAGGGCGATATAGTTCCGACAGAATTCCGGCCCGTGGGCGCCCACCCCGCCGGGGGTGGCAACATGGGCCAGTTCGTGAATCATGGTGGGTTTGTTTCGCGCCCAGGTGGGAACCATCACCGTGTTCATTCGGGCGCGGGCGCGTGGGCTTCCGCGGCCGTCTTTGACATAAACTTTCGTCCAGGGTTCGGACCCCCGCGTCACCCAGGGCGAATCCGGAAGGCCCGCCCACGTTTTCGAATGCGCCACGCGGTCCGCGAACTGTTGACATTCCCGAAGGGAATAGTCTTCGCGGAACATGGTGGCGTTACAGTTCGCGAAGGCTTCCCGTTCGGCTTTGTAGACCTTCGACCGTTGACTGTCCCGAACCCGGCCGTGTTTCGTCTTCGTTCGCTTCGTCGCGGCCAGGAACGTGTCCGTGAAATATAGGGCGGAACCGCAAACGGGACAGGTGGGCCATCGGCCCGCCGCTTTATGACATCCTTCCGGGTTCAGGGGAAGGGTGACGCGGTCCATGGGACACCCTTCGTTTCGACAGGCCAGGGTTCGTTCGGCCAGTTCGAACTTCATACCACCGTCCTTTCTGCCAGGCCATGGCGGGCCGCCAGAAGACAGGCCAGGCCCAGGATGAACAGGACCGCGGGGACCGTCCATCCCAGGACCATCGCCAGACACGCCAGGATAATCTTGAGAATTTCCACTGTCAAGTGATGGCGGAATCCGTCCAGGGGTCCGAATCGTATCCGTATGTTGCCAGGATGGGGAAGATGGCGTCCATCCACCATTCATCCATCGAACATTCCACGTTCAGTTCCACCTGGAAACCACTGTGATGTCCGGTCAGGACCCGGCCGCCGCCCAGATAGCAGTCCTGGGCGATATCCACGGCCACCATGGCCGCTTCTTCGGTCAGGTCCCCTTCGTTCCACGCCAGAAGAATGGCCGCCAGGGCGGCCCGAAG
>Ga0180433_10002480_pt1 | contig 28429 bp, 26 predicted proteins | sample SS_ome_8_FD_132980 | JGI IMG/M metagenome (GOLD analysis project Ga0180433, IMG submission 132980) | Hypersaline lake sediment archaeal communities from the Salton Sea, California, USA - SS_1_D_1 metaG | ecosystem: Environmental > Aquatic > Non-marine Saline and Alkaline > Hypersaline >... | reverse complement strand
TAAAGGCAGAAGATCTAATTGTGTTTCCATGATCATTATTTTTTTGAGTTATTCATTAATATTTTTCCTATCCTGTTGGACTTTTTTATCATCTTATGTAATTCCTTTGTCTTTTTATCCTTCAGGTGTATCTTCAACACCTGAAGCTTATCAATATAATTGTTCAGTGCAGTAAGTACATTATCCGAGTTCTGCTCGAAAATAGGCACCCACATGTCCGAAGAGCTTTTTGCCAGACGCACTGTTGACTCAAACCCGCCACCTGCCATATTATATATCTTTTTCTCATCTTTCTCAATATCCATGACAGTAAGTGCAAGGGCAAAAGAGCTGATATGCGATATGTGCGACACATACGCCGCACTTATGTCATGATGTTCGGAATTAATATTTATTATCCTCATTTTCAATACGCTGTACATTTTCTTTATCATGTCAACAGCATGTGCCGAACAGTCCTCAGTATCACACAGTATTGTGCATTTATCATCAAATAATCCCGGTATTGCTGCTCCGGGACCTGAATATTCAGTACCTGTCATTGGGTGCGAAGGCACATAATTTTCTCTTTTCGGATGATCCTTCACACACTCGGCTATTTTATATTTTGCTGATCCCATGTCTGTCACAACCTGATCAGTGATCCTGTCAAGAACCACAGGTAGTAGTTCTGTAATAGTATCCACCGGGGTAGTGATGATCACCAGGTCAGCATTGTCAACACCATACTCAAGTGTCGCAATTTCATCAATTAGGCCCCTTTCCAGTGCAATATTAACATGTGCAGGGTTGTTGTCAACACCGGTTATATGGCTGGCAAATCCCCTCTCACGGAGGTCTATAGCCAGCGATCCTCCTATTAGTCCTATTCCTATTATTGTTATTTTCATAATTATTATATTGTTCAATTGTTCGATTGTTTCATTGTTAATTGCCTACTGCCTGTTTCCCTGCATCTCTCAATTGCTTCTTTAAGTATTTCTTCTTTATTACACAAAGATATTCTAATAAATTTTTTTCCGTTTTTTCCGAATACTGATCCGGGAGTTATGAATACATGAGCATTATACAAAAAATTATCCGCTATCTCCTCAGAATCAGTGTATCTGTCAGGTATCTGCGCCCATACAAACAATCCTGACTGTTCTTTTTCATACCAGCAACCAAGGATATCCAGCAATTTCCATACAAGAGATCTGCGCCGTTCATATACCCTGTTTATCTCTTCATACCACGAAGGAGAATTTCTCAGCGCCTCGGCAGCAGCAAGCTGAACAGGCAGGAACATGCCTGAGTCCATATTACTCTTAACACGCAATATTGTCTGTATATACTCCCTGTTACCTGCAACCATACCAACCCTCCATCCTGCCATATTATGCGACTTGCTCAGCGAATTCAGCTCCAGCGCTACCTCTTTAGCGCCATCTGCAGACAGCATGCTTAAAGGTCTGTCATTTAATATAAAACTATAAGGATTATCATTGCATATCAGGATATTATGCTCTTTGCCAAAAGCTGTAAGATCACGGAACAGGTCATCCGAAGCACCGGCTCCTGTAGGCATGTGAGGATAATTCACCCACATGATCTTTACCTTATCAAGATCTTCCGATCGTAAAGAATCAAGGTCAGGCAGCCAGTTATTCTCTTTTGTAAGATTGTAATAAACGACTTCTGCACCTACAAGGCGTGAAACCGAAAAATAGGTCGGATACCCGGGATCAGGAACAAGCACCTTATCTCCCGGATTCAAAAAAGCCATTGAAATATGCATAATGCCTTCCTTTGATCCGATAAGAGGTAAAATCTCGCTTTCCGGATCAAGGGATACACCATAATATTTGAGGTACCAGTCTGCAAATGACTCTCTGAGTTCAGGAATACCAATGTATGACTGATATCCATGACCAGACTCTTTCATAGCGTTTTCACAAAGACTATTTAAAGCATTCATTGAAGGAGGAATGTCAGGATTTCCAATACCCAGATTTATCACATTAATACCATTCTTTTTCATTTCAGCTATCTCCTTTAGCTTCCGTGAGAAGTAGTATTCTTTAACGGTCTCTGTCCTATGTGCAGCTTGTATTATCATAATATTAGCTTTTAGCTTTTAGCTTTTAGCTTTTAGATGTTTGATGTTTGATGTTTGATGTTTGATGTTTGATGTTTGATGTTTGATGTTTGATGTTTGATGTTTGATGTTTGATGTTTGATGTTTGATGTTAGTATATATTAACAATTTGTTTTGTCTTTTTATTTTCAAATACCTTAATTCCCCTGACATATTCACCGAGAATTTCCAGGTCACTGCTCAATGGTCTTATAGCATCAAGCGACTGGTTGTATCTGATATAATCATCATACATCAGGTCAATATAAAAAAGATATTCCCACTCCTTACCCGGTATCGGCAGTGATTGTATCTTTGTAAGATTAATATTATAGAATGCCAGTATTGCCAATACCTTTGAGAGACTTCCCTGTTCATGCGGCAGTGCAAAACACAGCGACGCTTTATCAGTGGCAGTTTTATTATTCTGCCTGATAAGCGCAGCATGACTGTTATCAGAAACAAGCAGGAAACGGGTGTAATTATTCTTATTCGTTTCTATTCCTTTATTCAATATCTCAAGGTTATAAATCTGTGCTGCCAGGCTACCGGCAACAGCGCCCTTACCTTTCATCTGGTTATCACTGATCTTCTGTGCACTCATTGCTGTGTCGCGCGATTCCACAAGCCTGATATGGGGATAGTTCTCAAAAAATTTCTGGCATTGCAGAAGAGCCATAGGATGTGAATGTACTTCTTTCAGGTCATATATTGTCTGCCCCGGCAAAGCCATAAGATTATGCTTAACCCTCATATATATTTCCCCTGATATCTTAAGCTTTGAATCTCTGAGCAATGCATAGTTAGGCAGTATGGTGCCTGCAATGGAATTCTCAATTGCCATAATACCATAATCCGCATCTTTGTTCTTCAATACTTTAAACAACATGGCAAAAGTATCACAAGTTACGATGTCTGTTCTTTCATCTGAAAAATAATGTCTTGCAGCCATCTCATGATACGCTCCGTGAGCTCCCTGTATGGCAATTCTCCTGATACTTTTTTTGTCTGTTGTTTTCATATTATTTATTTTTCGACCTCACCCTAATAAAAAAACCCGGCTTTGCCGGGCTTTCATATTATATAACAATATTACATAACTGCCCGGCTATGTTTTAAGATAAAAATAAAAGTAATATACAGATATGTACATGAATATCATATCACTTATGAGGCAGTTACCTGATATTTTAATATTTTGTTTTTTCATTATTTTCTGTTTTCTGCAAAAAAAAAGTCCCGGTTTGCGGGACTTTTGTATATAACGGTTATCTTACATACTACTCATCCCTGCATGTTTTAAAATAAAAATAGTTATATACAAAAGTGTTCATATTATTTTTCTTATTCACATGCAAAGATAAGAACAAAAAAATGTAAAAGTCAAATTATAAGTTAATTTTTTTCAAACATAACAATTTATTAATTTTAAATTTTGAACTTAAATCACTCTAAGTACTTTAGGCACTATAGGCACTATAGGCACTCTAAGTACTTTAGGCACTTTAAAAACTCAATTATGAACAAAATTATTTTCTTTCTGGGACTATTATTTTTCTCCGGCATTATATATAGCCAGACCCTGAATTTTTATTATGACCGGGGTGTTGAAAAGCTCCGGAAAAAGCAATACGAAGCTGCTATTGAGGATTTTACTCTTGTTGTGGATAAGGACAAATATTTTTATGAAGCGTTCCACGACAGGGCAGTTGCTTATCTTGCCCTGGAAAAACCCGATCTTGCCATTAAAGACCTGACTGATGCTATCAGGGCTAATCCCAAATATTATGATGCTTATCTGAAGCGCGCCAATGTATATCTGGAAACAGGGAATGAAAAAGAAGCGGTAAAGGACCTTGAACAGGTTATCAGTATGAAGCCTGACTATATAAAAGCTTATGAGCAAAGAGGAAAAATGTACTATAACCGGAAAGAAACAGGTAAGGCAATGAAAGATCTCTCGAAAGCCATTGAAATGGAAACAACAGATCCTGAAATATATTTTCTGAGAGCGCAGATGCACAGGGATAATAAAGATCATGAAAATGCCATAGCTGATTATTCAGGCGCTGTCGGTCTTGATAATACTTATACCGAAGCACATTATCTTAGAGGTCTGTGCCATTACGAACAGCAACAATACAAAAAGGCAATATCTGACTTTACAAAAGCTATTGAGCTGAAGATGGAAAATAAGGAGATATACACTTACAGGGGGCATGCATTATTTGAGACCAAACAGTATGACAAGGCGATAAATGATTATACAAAACTGATCACTGTTTATAAGCTCAGGGATGCGGAAGTATATCTGAAAAGAGGGATCGTATATAACAAGGCGGGCAAATACGATCTTGCAGTCAGGGATTTCGGAAAAACTATAATGTATGACCGTGAAAATTACAAGGCATACTATAACCGTGCAGAAGCTTACTCAGAGCTTGGCAAAAACAAGGAGCCGCTTGCCATGCGTGATTACTCAAAAGCTATAGAGTTGAATCCGGAGTGTACTGACGCATATTACAGCAGGGCAATGTACTATTTCAAGAAAGAAAAGTATGATCTTGCTGTCAAAGATCTGAGCAAAGCCATTAAATATTTTGAGACTCCCTCTGCAGAAGCACACTATTTCAGGGGTGCAGCTTTGTATGAGTTAAAAAAGAAAAAAGAAGCATGTGAAGATCTGAAAAAAGCCATGGATATGGGGCATGAAGAAGCAAAAAAAGATCATGGCAGGCTTTGCTACTAAAAAGTAATTTATTCTATTGTAATATCATAAGTGATTGTATCGGCATTCTGCGGGTTAACAACCTCATAAACCAATATATTGACCACACCTGAACCGCTCTCTCCATTATGCTCAACAAATATTTTCATCTTGTTCTCCTCTGTTTTATCACCTTTTTTAACAGGATTCATTATAGCATCATCAGGAAAAGTATAGTAACATACCACATTATCACAAAAATAAATATACCAGTTCTCAGGCACCAGCACATCCAGCTTCTTCCAACCCAGGTATATATTACCTTCTGACAGTGCAATAATATGTGTCTTACCTGTTGTTGTAACTTTGTCCCTGGTTCCACGGATGATAACTTTTTTCCTGGGACTGAACCTGAAATTCGAAGCATAGAACTTCTCGTTCACCGGCTGCAAATCCCCCTGATCACCGTTACTGCATGAATACATAACACATACTACCGGCAATAGCAGTAATATAACAATTTTATTGTACTTTCTTAAGATCAAAACCTTTGGTTCCTCCTATTATTTGCATATTTTTCAGATCCTGTATATATCCTGTGACCGAACAATCCGACAAGTCGGCATCTTCGGGATATTCGATAATTACTGTTCCCTTCCTGACCGCTCTCAGGGTTTTTGCAGTGACAGCCCTGACCACATTATTATGGCGAAGTGTATTACCACAATTTTCACCCTTATCAGGCTTACTTTCCAATCCCCTTTCAACAAGCAGCACCTGTAGCTGTGCAGCTATATCTTTCCTGAACTTATCCGGGACTTCTTTTTGTTTTGCAAAACTAAAATCCACTGCAATACGCCTGTTTGCAAAATCACTATTCTCCTTATTCAGTGACAGGTCCAATCCATATAAAGGTACCTGACCTGTATATCCGGCAATTAAGCTATCCATCATCCCCTTATCAGGATCATAAACATATTCCGCACCATTGATCATCAACTGGGGAGTGGCAGGTCTGGCATCCATGACCCTGCAATAGGCAAACTGTCTGAAACTGTTATTACCACTACTATATATATCTATCCATTTGCCTTCGCAATCCCCTTCACCATCAACCAGGTCATTCCAGTAGTCAATATGAAAAGCAACAGGAATAATATTTTTTTCGCTTTTCCACACTTCTTTGATCAACAGGCTTAAAGCATCATCCGATGCAGGACAGTCAGAACATCCCTCTGAAGTGAACAGCTCCAGTACAACAAGATCATGTGTTTCGATATCGCTTCCGGGATTCCTTACCATTTCCCATTGAGCATCTTTACCGGTGCCTGTATCAACCTCATTAACAACCTGTTCCTGAGAACAACCAAATAACAGTACCACTGATAATATATATACTATCCATTTACCAGGCATATTTACAAATATATTTATTTGACAATACTAACAAAAACTTCAAACCTCAAACTTCAAACTCCAAACTTTAAAATACCTGCATGATGATAGTCAGGCATCTAATTTCCAAATTATCAAATTTCCAAATTATCTAATCTATCCTTTTAAACTCCAGCTCGGTAAAGTCAAAATCAGGATTAGGCACGTCGATCTTCATTTCAGTGACTTCGCCTTTGGCATCGATAACAAAATTCACTGTACCCTGCGGCAGTGACGGAAATTTCTCAAACCTTATTGTAAAAGTATCATATTGCCAGTGATTAAGAAATGAATAAAAATCAGGAGCAGGCAGGAACTGTACTTTCAATTTTCCGTCTTCAACACTAACGACCGCATTACCATACAGTTCTCCCCCATACGTACCCGCATATTTCTCAAGCTGAAGGGAAGGTTTCGAATCCTTATCCCTGTTTTTTTCAGCTTCTTCTCTTTCCTTCTTTTCCTCCTCAAGGCTCATTTTGTAGCCCTGCAGATATATACTGCTATAGTCTTTACCTTCAACACCGAGGAATTCATCAATAACTTTGTACATAAGCACATAAGGCAGATAATTAGAACTATTCGTCAGTATTATAAATCCCAGGTCTTCCTCAGGGACCAGGGCAAGGTGGCACACCATACCATCCAGCCCCCCTCCGTGATTTATCACTTTCCTGCCGTGATAATCGAAAAGGCTCCATCCTAATCCATAGGTGCTAAAATGTTTTGAAGGGAACAGATATTCATCGGTACGGGTTATACTCTTCACTGTCTGTGCAGACCACAACTCTTTCAGGGAACTTTTATCAAGATATTTTTCATCATCCAGAGTTCCGTTATTAAGATGCATACGTATCCATTGCAGCATATCGGTTACCGTGGAATTAATACCACCTGCAGATGCAATATTATCCCAGCTTATATATCTTATAGGTATGATCCTGTCTTCATACCTGCAATGAGGAACGGCAAGGTTGCTGACGTCTTTATGTTTCTTTACTGTTGTATTTGTATTTTTCATGCCAAGCGGGTCAAAGAACTTCTCTTTAACAAAATCATCCCATGATTTTCCTGTGATCACTGGAACAATCTCGCCTGCAGTCAGGAACATAATATTCGAATATCCGTAATGGCTCCTAAAACCATATACGGGCTTAAGATAACGTGCCCTTTGTATCACCTCCTCCCTGGAATATGTTGTGGCATCCCACAGCAGGTCGCCGCTGAATGTAACCAGACCGGTACGGTGGCATAAGAGGTCCCTTATCCTCATTTCATTGGTAACATAAGGATCATATAACTGAAAATAAGGCAAATGATCAATAACCCTGTCTTCCCAGTCTATTTTCCCTTCTTCAACAAGCAATGCCATTGATGCTGCAGTAAATGCTTTTGTGAGGGAAGCAATTCCAAACATAGTATTTTCATCTACCTTCCCGGGTATACCCAGCTCCCTTACACCATAGCCTTTTGTAAAAACAATGTTATCATTCTTAACTATACCTACTGCCATACCCGGAATTTCCCATTCTTCCATTGCTTTTTCAAAATAACTGTCAAGCCTGGCTACAACCTTATCAGTTTCCTGTCCTGCAGGTGCCTCTTCCTGTGAGAAGACATAATACGAAAAAACAATAAATAAACTGCTTATGATCAATGTTCTTATATTCATAGTAGAATAACTGTAACTTTATAAAATAATACGAATGATTGCGATGCAAACCTGCCTTCCGGCAGGTAAATATACGAATTCATGCGAATTATACGAATAATTATTAGTATCATACTTAATGAGTGTTGGGATTGGTAACCATGGGCTATATACCAGTAACCTTGAATTCTGTTCTCCGGTTCTTTGCCCTTCCTTCTTCAGTCTCATTGGAATACTTAGGCTGGGTAAGCCCGTATCCCTTATATGACAGTCTTTCCTCCGGTATGCCGTTATCAATAAGATACCTGTAAACGGTTCCTGCCCTGTTCTCCGATAATGTCTGGTTATATTCTTTTGTGCCCACATTATCCGTATGACCGCTGATCTCTATTTTTACCCCGGGATTTGTCTGCATGAACTTTATCAATATGCTCAGCTCTGCTTTTGACTCCGGTTTGAGATCATACTTGTCCGTTTCATAAAAAATATTCTTCAGCTCAACGGTTTTATTAACTGCTATAGGCTGCAATGGTATATCCAAAATATATGGCTTTGAAGGATCAGTTAAATTCTTTAACGAGAAATTTTCCGAAAAAAACAGGTATCCTTCTCTTGAAGCATTAAAAGCATAATTCTTATTTATCGGCAAACATACGAGATACTGACCATCCTTCTCACCTGAATAAGCTTCCACCACTGTTTTTGCTTTCTCAAGCTCAATAAGTTCAAACCTTGCCTGTAATTTTTCTTTTGTTACTGCATCATATACTGTTCCTTTTACATAAGTCACCATATCAGGTCTCACTTTTTCATAAAGGTCGAACTCATAAATATCTTTTCCCTGTCCTTTCAGCCTGTCTGAGGAAAACATCGCCAGCTTTCCTTTTGCATTAACAATAAGACCTATCTCATCATGATATGTATTTATCGGGTACCCGAGATTTTCAGGAGTCACCCATGTAGTATCATCAATTTTCCTTGACATAAAAAGGTCAAAGCCACCCATTCCTATATGCCCCTTGGAAGCGAAATAGAGAGTTTTATTGTCAGGGTGTATAAATGGTGACATCTCATCATCAAGAGTATTTATACTATCACCAAGATTTTCCGGTTCACTCCATATAAGGTTACCGTCATGATCAAGCCCCAGGAAAGTGCTTTTCCAGATATCCATCCTGCCCCATCCTCCCCTTCTGTTACTTACATAATATAATGTTCTGCCATCAGAAGAAAATGACGGTTGTGTTTCCCAGTATTCCGAATTCACGGGCTTACCGAGATTTTTCGGGATTGTCCAAATATTATTTATCCTCACTGAAAAATAAATATCACAGCTTCCAAGCCCGTCCTCCCTGTTGCATGCAGTAAAGAACATATACTGACCTCCGACTGACAAACATTGGGCTCCTTCATTTTTCGGTGTATTAAGAGGTTCTCCGACATTCCTGACCTGCGTCCATTCACCATCCACTTTATAACTAACAAAAAAATCTTCCTGCCGGTTAGGCAAAGGTCCTTTGTAATCAGGATTTATAGGTAGCTCAACTGTTGTAACAAGCATATACTCATCTGCAGTGAGGCTGGGCCAGTAATCATCATATTTTGTATTTACCTTATCCCCAAGATTTATCGGATTAAAAGGCACGGGATGCGCCATTGCATAAATACCGAATTCGCAACGTACTATCCCTTCGGCAGCGGTCTCCTTCAGCTTTTTATATTTCGATTCAATATCAATAAATGCCTGAAAATGTTCTTTAGCATCAGGATAGCGCCCGTTGCCCAGCTCTATATCTGCCAGATTGAAATATGTCCTGGGCGAATATTCAGGATCAATTCGAATAACAGTTCTATAACATTCAAGAACCTTGTCAATATCTTTCTTTTCCTCAAAAATATTAGCTTTCAGAAGGTATGCATCAATAAAATTACTATCGATCTTCAATGCCTGATCCAGCTCTTTCAGCGCCTGATCATTATTCCTGCTGTTATAGTTCCTGTATGCTTCCTCAAACAGTTTGACAGCTTTTTTAGATTTCGTATAATAGCCATCCTGGGAAAATAATATGCCCGGCAAGAAAGTCGTTACAATAAAAAACAAAAATACGAACCTTATTATCTGACTCATATCAAAGACTATTTATTAAAAAGGATTTCAGGCAAAAATATAAGAAATAATAAAAATAACCTCAAAAACCATACCTGCATATATACAATGAAAAATTAGCAGCCTGATCCGGCATAAAGCTACATTTTTGTATTGTTAAGTCCATAATACTCATCAACCATTTTCTGAATATCAACAACAGAGCCTTTGGAAGGGCCTTTTTTCAGGGGTTCTTTCAGGAATCTTTCCGGTAGTGTATCAGAATCCTTTTTGAGTCCGAATTTCTTATTGAGCATACGGTCCCTTTCCACAGACATACCCAAATATTTTTCAATACTATGCGGAGTATATTTAATCCCTGTAGCATATTTCAGTATGTTTGCCGCCTTTTGAAAATCAAGCACATCCATACAAAGACCAATATTTTTACACATAGTAAGGCAATCCGTCAGCAATGCGATCTTCTCGGTATGTCTGACAAGCCTTGCCTTGCCTTCTTCAGACAGCCTGTCGGCAGCTTTGCTTGTGCCATATCTTTTTTTCGCAAGATGCCACTTTTTAGTAAGCTCAAAATACGGTTCTGCACGAAGGTGGTCAGCGCCGCGGGAAGATACTGAATAAGAAAGCCCATAAGCTTTTATTCCCCGCGGATCACCGCATATAATATCCAGCCCCTTAACCTGCATAACCAGTTTCTGTGAATTTTCACAAAACTGTTTTGAAAATTTTGTGGCTCCTTCAGCAAGCATATTACCTATACCTTCGCGACAGGCTATCATATTCACAAGCTCTTTCACCTTGTCATTCTCCCCCCATGTAATCTTATACCCGTCAATATCCTCAGGTATTATCAATCCTTTTTCCTGACATTCCATAAGCCATCCTATCACTTCACAAGTTGATATGGAATCCAGTCCAAGCTGGTTAAGATGATAATTCATCTCCAAAGCAAAGCTCAGGTCGCAATTACCGATCCTCGATGTAAAACCGCACAGTGTTTCAAATTCAGGTCCTTCCGCTTCAACCTTTTCATTATAATAATACCTTGAACAATGCAGGTTGCAGTTAAAACATGACTTATTCTTGACTTTATATACATCCGCAAGCTCTTCCCCTGAAATATCATCAATATAATCACACACGCCTTCCTGGAAATGCCTGGTGGGCAGTATTCCGATATTATTCAGGTCATTCATCAGCATAGTAGTGCCCAGTTCGTGTCTTTTATTATATTCTTCGTGCTTCGATATTGCGGTTTTCATCCTCCGGCATTCTTTTTCAAATGCCAGGGGATCGGCATACTGTACAGTCCTGCTTCCTCTTACTGCGAGCGCTTTGACATTTTTCGACCCCATCACAGCGCCCATACCTGTCCTTCCGCATAACCTGTTACCGCTTGATACCAGTGATGCGAACAACACCCTGTTCTCCCCTGCCTTACCAATAGCTGCAACCTGAATTGCAGGATCACGCTTCTCAGTTCTGATAATTTCCGTTGTGCTGATAATATTCTTACCAACAAGGTGGGATGCATCAGAAAATTCAACACCTGATCCGGTGATCATAAGATAGACAGGTTTCTCAGACCTGCCTTTGATAATTATCTGGTCAAATCCGGTTAGCTTCATTTCCGCAGCAAACTGCCCGCCTGCAGCTGAATCCCCCAGAATACCCGTCAAAGGTGATTTCGCAGTAACAGTAAAATATGCTGATGCAGTAAGGAATGTGCCGGTCAGAGGACCAATACCGAATATCAGAATATTATCCGGCCCTAACGCATCGCATCCCGGATCGATCTCCTCGAGCAATCGTTTGGTATTGGCAGCCCTGCCACCTATCACATCCCTGAACCACTTGCTGTCGGAATCCTCAACAGAAAACTGCCGGTTTGTAAGGTCTATCCTTAATATCCTTCCTCCATATCCGTATTTAAGCATTTCTTTCCCTCCATTTTTTCCTCAGATCCACACCTGCCCGGTTAATAAAAAATATACGTTTTTCACCCGGATTCATTGCTTTGGCCTTTTCTTTTATATTCGAAAGGGAAATAACACCGCTTTTTTCAGGGACAAAAGTCAGCGCCTGTTCAGTGCATGCTTCAACACACCGTGGAGAGCCACCGCAAAGATCACATACATAGATATGATCATCAAAATATTCTATAGCTCCCACCGGGCAGCTCTTTTCGCACTTTCTGCATAAAGTACAGACAGTGGCAGATATGATGATCTGACCAAGATCACCAATACTGATCGCATTCTCCGGGCAATCCATACAGTATCGCTCCTTACATTGCATACATAAGACAGGACCGTCAATGCCTGTCTCATATTTATTTACAACCTTTATCCTGGCAAGGAGCCTGTTAGTCTGACCAGTATGATAAAACGAACATGCTGTTTCGCACATTCTGCAGCCGGTACATTTGTTAATATCCACTTCTATCATTTTTCCACCTCCAACCGAAATAACACTTTCCCTTTAGGGTCAGGGCAAACAAAATGATCAACTTTGGATATCCAGTGCCCTTTATCAAGTTTGTCTTTCTGGTTCAATACGGGGAATATCGGCATCATGCTTTGCAAAGCCCACATACATATATACTTACCATCAGGAACAAACAATTTTGATCCTTCAAGGTAAAAATAATCCCCAACCATCATAGGCAGGTCGCAAACTCCGTCAATCCGTTCAACTGTGACTTTTATTCTTGACATTGTTCTATTGCTTCATTGTACTACATCCAATCACCTAATCAATCAATCATCTCAATCTCTTATCAATCTTTTCAATCTGGTATCCGGTATCTTTACTTATAATAATACACCGTCAATGACACAACGTGTCTTTTCATATCTGATATTGCATCATTAAAAATATTACTTTCTCCTCCGGATAAATTATTCAGTCCATAAGAATATTTCACAACAGGTGAAAGCGAGAAGTTACTGAATTTTATACTGAACCCTACTCCTGCACCTACAGAAATATTCGAAGGGTTAAGCTGCAGGTTTTGGGAGTTAACAGCATTAAAATCATACATATAAGAACCTCCGACAATTATCGAAGGAACAAGATCCTCATCAACAGGTTTAATTGCCAGATCAGCGATAAATTCCCCTGTAATGGCTTCAACGCCTTCAGTATGCACTCCGCTGGCAAAATCATACTTAAATTCGAACTTATTATATGCAATACCAAGCTGAGGTCTGAATAACACATAATCATTCAACGGATAATTTTTCATAACCCCGGCTCCAAACCCGAACGAAAATTGTGTTTCAACGCTGTTCAGTTGTTCACCACCATAATTTACAGGAAGCATGCTCCAGTCTGAAAAACTCAGGTTAACGAGATTGTAATTCACTCCCCCATAGAAACCGGTTTCCCCTTCCTTGAACACATACTCAAACATTTTTTCAGGTGTCAGTTGTGAAAACGCATTAACTGAAAATAAAACAGCGAATAATATAACTATCTTTCTCATAATTGAATAATAATAAAAAACAGTTTCTGAATTCCAGAATAGCGATGCTAACCTGCCTTCCGGCAGGTAAATATACTAATTCATACGAATTATACGAATACTGCTCATATTAATAATTTTACCCAGGTACAAACAAGGAATGCATATATGAATAAGTCATTCAGGCAGAATAAGAACACTAATTTGATTTTGTCAGTATTTTTCACTAAACTTGTTTATGTCTTCTGAATACTATCATATACTTGAAATTGCTGAAAGCTGTAAGATATCCGAGATTAAAAAAGCTTACAGGCTGAAAGCCAAGCAATACCATCCTGATATTAATAAATCTCCTGATGCACATGATAAATTCATCAAACTGACAGAAGCTTATGAATTCCTGCTTGCTCTTAAAGAAGGCAGAGTGTATGATCATAAAAGGAAAAAATATGCTTATACTCACCGTACAATGGAAGATATAATAAGGCAATGGCAGCAGGAAGAAAGAAAGAGGGCGCGTGCAAGAGCGCAATACTATGCCAGAGCAAGGTATGAGCACTTTAAAAGGTCAAAAATATATAAATCCACCTTATTACTTGATTCAATAACAGACTTTATATACCTCGGCATAGCTATGCTGCTGCCCGTGGGAGCTATAGTAGGTTTTTTCCGTAAGGGCGTATTTCTCAGGAATGAAAATGATGAGGTATTTAACATTTATGGTCTTGTTATCACACTTATGGCATGTATCCTCGGAGTGACCTTTTCTTATTTTATTATTATTAAAAGGAAAAGAGGCTGAAATTTACTCAAAGTATAAAAGTAAAGATTTTGTTTTTTAATGAATAAGTTTTTCACTATAATTGTTATATTAATTAAAAATCACAAATCCATGAAACTCTCAGTATTTCTGTTACTTACAGCATCCTTCAGCATTTATTTTATTTCATCATTATTTGCCTACACCGGTGAGGTTATTCTATCCTTTAACACACCTGGGAAATATCCTACAGGCATGACCTATGACGGTAAAAACCTGTGGCTTGCAGACAGGTATGATGACAAGCTGTACTGTATTGATCCGGCAAATGGTAAAGTGATCAGGAGCATACCGTCTCCCGGTTACTGGCCAATGGGTCTTGCCTGGGACGGTGAAGCATTATGGAATGCTGACATTAAGGGCGGTCTGCCTCTTGCTGAGAATTACAACGGAAAGATATACCGCATAGATCCGAAAGACGGCACTGTGCTGCATACTGTATTGGCACCTTCAGGAGCTCCGGGGGGGCTTACCTGGGATGGTACATACCTTTGGTGTTCTGATCATTTTACTGATGAGGTGATGCAGTTCGATCCGGGTGATGGCACAACAATACGGTCATTTAAAGCACCTGCAAAAGATCCGCGCGGTATGACCTTTGACGGGAAATACCTGTGGATATCAGACAGGATAAATGATGAAATATATATGTCAGATCCGGCTAACGGAAATGTAATACTGGTTACAGATGCACCGGGAAAATATGTCAGGGGACTGTGTTATGACGGGAAACATCTTTGGGCTGTTGATTACCAGGATAAAAAAATTTATAAGCTAAAAGTCAATGACGACGAGAAATTCATAAGATATGACGAGCACCATGGCAAAGTAACATATACGCATCAGACAACAAACTTTGGTCCTGGCAATGTTAAAACTGCAGATGTACATTTCGCACTGGCTACTGAAAGAGATAACCAGGTGATCAATGGTGAACTGCAGTTCTCACCAAAATATACGGATATTGTTACTGACAAATGGGGACAAAAAACTGCACACTGGTTGCATAAAGATATAAAACCCGGAGAAGCAAGGACAATACGGATAACTACAGATATTAAAACTTATGCTGTCAGATATTTTATATTCCCGGAAAAAGCCGGTTCTCTGGATGATATTCCCGGTGAAATAAAAGGTAAATACCTTGAGAACAATGAAAAATACCAGACTGATCATCCATATATTCAAAAAGCTGTTAAAAAGGTTGTTGGTGATGAAAAGAATACGTATATGATAGCAAGAAATATTTTCAATTACCTCATAGAGAACATGTATTACGAGATGGCCGGCGGATGGAACACTGCGCCTGCAGTACTGGAAAGGGGCAACGGCTCGTGTTCGGAATACAGTTTTGTTTATATTGCAATGTGCCGTGCAGCCGGAGTACCTGCCAGGTATGTGGGAAGTGTCGTGGTGCGTGGTGACGATGCCAGTATGGACGATGTATTTCACAGATGGGTGGAAGTATTCCTGCCGAACTACGGATGGATACCTGTTGATCCCAGTGGTGGCGACAGGGATTTGCCCTGTGACCAGGCAAGGTATTTTGGTGGTCTGTCAAGAAGGTTCTATATAACTACTCAAAGCGGTGGAGGATCTGAAACTATGGGATGGACATATAATTCAAATGAATTCTGGACAGCAGACCCGAAAACCAATGTGGTATTTGAACATTTTGCGGACTGGGAACCGGCAGAGTAATGTCAAATTGTCCCATAGGGATCCCTACGGGGAAGATGTCAAATGTTAAATGTAAAAATTATCTAATAGCACAATTTTTCTCTAAATGCAAAATATAAAATATACAGCAGCTATCCTGTTCCTGATCCTTCAGAGTGTTTTAAACAACTCATGCGCCCAGTGGGATGGTGACGACTGGTATAAAAAAAATCCGGGCAATGTAGAAGGCAAGTATTATTTTGCCTTTAACCTTGTAGAAACCGGAGACGGCAGGCTTTCTAACTATGCGGTAATAAAAGTCAACGAAGACAGTACCGTTCATGTTACACGTCTCACTGAAGCTGACTTTATCCTGCAGATCGGAGGTAAACAGGAATCAAAGGCTAATCCGGATCGTGAAAACCTTTGGGCAAAATACCAGGTTGATTATGCCACGCTCTACGACTTATGGAAACTCCGGTATTCGGAACATCCTTACAGCCAAAGACCAATTGCCGGATGGGCAAAGAAAAAGTTCGGACCATCAGATGAACAAATAGAATTTCTCAGACCATACGGAATAGACAGTTTTACAAATTTTATTTACGGAGAAAAAGCTTTCAAACTACTCTATGACATGCAGGATCCTGCATGGATAAACAAATATACAAGCCTGTAATAATTAATAGTAAACAATTAACAATTGAATATCATTTAAATAAAATTAAAAAAACTCCATGAGTAAAAAAGATAAAGGCCGTATTGGTATAATATATTCGACAGATCCTGATTTTGAATATGATTATGAAAATAGTGATGAGGAAGATACTTTGCCACCGGAAAAGCAATATCTAAAAATATGGCTTGATAAAAAGCAACGAAAAGGAAAAACAGTTACTCTCATTACGGGATTTACAGGAAACACAAACGATCTGAAAGAACTGTGTAAAATATTAAAGTCAAAATGCGGTGTCGGTGGTACTGTAAAAAACAATGAAATATTAATACAAGGCGATTTTTGCAATAAGGTCATTGAAATACTTAAATCAGAAGGCTATAATACAAAAAAAGCAGGGGGATAAATTATGGGCTGGAACACAATCAGGAGAATACCGGTTATTAGGGATCTTATCGTTACAGCAAAAGGATTATTAATAAAAAGCGTCCCTTTTGAAACATCACACCACTACTGGATCGAACGATATAATAAAGGCGGGAATTCAGGAGCAGGATCATATAATGATCTGGCTGTTTACAAAGCGGAAATAGTAAATTCCTTTGTAAAAAAAAACAATATCATCTCTGTTATCGAATTTGGTTGCGGTGATGGTAACCAGTTGAAATACATGAATTTCATTTCATATACAGGTTATGACATTAGTCCGCGTGCAATAAAAATGTGCATGGAAATATTCAGGTCAGACACTTCAAAACAGTTCATGCTAATGGATGATTATAAGGGAAATAAAGCCGAACTGACATTAAGCCTTGATGTAATTTACCATTTAGTAGAAGATGATGTATTCAATAAATATATGGACAGGTTATTTTCTTCATCAGGGAAATACGTTATTATTTATTCTTCCAATTCGGACGATCATGAGAACAACAACATCGCACCTCATGTGAGGCACCGGAATTTTACACGCTGGGTTGACAAAAACAGGCCGGATTTTAAACTCACAGATCATATTCCCAATAAATACCCTTATGACGGTGATGGAAATACTTCATCCTATGCGGATTTTTACTTTTTCATGAAGTATGGCGATTCGGAGAGTGCTACACACGAATAAAGCAGATCATTTAAACATAATTTATTCGAATATTCTCCCAATAGTTTTTAATATTATCTTCAGGTCTGAAAAAAAATTTCTTTGCTGTATATATTCAAGATTAAGCTTTAGCTTATGCGGCATTATCTCATTTATATATGTTTTTTCCGGCTCTGAACTCTTGGCAAGTAATTCATTCTCATTAAAATATTTCAAAGATGCATAATCAGTAATGCCCGGGTTAACATTTAAAACCTTTTTCTGTTCATCGCTGTACATATCAACATACTTTCTGACTTCTGGCCGGGGTCCAACAAGGCTCATATCACCGAGAAGCACATTTACCAATTGTGGCAGTTCATCAAGCTTATACTTCCTTAAGAACCTGCCTGTCCGGGTGATCCTGCTGTCTTCTGATCCGATTGTCAGTAATCCCTTTTTATCAGATCCTTTTTGCATAGTGCGGAATTTAATTAAGCTAAAATCCCTGTTGTACCTCCCTACCCTTGATTGCATAAAAAAAACGCCTCCATTTCCATCTGACAAAATAAAAAGTGCAATTATTATAAATACAGGTAACAGAATCAACAGGCCCGTAAACGAAAAAATAATATCAAATATCCTCTTTATCATATATCGCACTATTTACCGGTTACTTCTTTTACGGATACCTTAACACTGTTTATTACTATATCAATCTGTTCATCAGTGAGGTCATAATATACAGGCAATGTTATTTCCCTTTTGTAGCTATCATAGGCAACAGGATAATCCTCTGCATTATATCCCTTTTCAGAATAAAAAGTAAGCATGGGAACTGGCTGATAATGAACATTAACTGATACCCCTTTATCAAATATGCGTTCAATTATCATGTCCCGCTGCTCTTCGGTAATATCCCTGATCCTGAGTAAATAGACATGAAATGAAGATACTTTCTGTTCGCTCTCATACAATGGCAGTTCAGCCCATGACATATTTTCAAAAGCTTCCGAATACCTGTCAAAAATAAATTTCCGTCTTGCGAGCATATCCTCATTATAGCGTTCCAGCTCAACAAGTCCCATAGCTGCCATTATATCTGTCATATTCGCCTTAAATCCTGCTTCAATAACATCATATTTCCATTTACCGCTCTGTGTTTTAGTGAATGCATCCTTTGTCTGACCATGCAGTGACATAATATTCAGGTATTTATAAATATCACTATTATTGAATGGCTCTGGCAGGTTCAATGCAATAGCCCCTCCTTCAGATGTTGTAAGGTTTTTAACTGCATGAAAGGAAAATACAGAAGTATCTGTAAGACTACCTGTTTTCTTCCCGAAATATTCGGCTCCAATAGAGTGGGCGCCATCTGATAATACGATCACTCTGCCCAGTTTTTCCTGCCGTTCATTATCAGGACTGAATAATTTAATAATATCCTTATGCCTGACCAGATTGTTAATTTCATTATAATCACATGGAAAACCTGCCAGGTCAACAGGAATGACAACTTTTGTCTTTGATGTTAAGGCATTTTTTATACTTTCAACCGATATATTAAAATCAGCCCTGTTAACATCAACAAATACGGGCTTTGCACCACAATGCACTATCACATTGGCTGTTGCACAATAAGTATATGCAGGCAGTATCACCTCATCCCCCTCTCCCACATCAAACCATTTCAGCATCATGGTCAGACCTGCTGTAGCCGAACTCGTGCATAAAGTTGCTTTACAACCTGTGTATTCCGTTATTTTTTTCTCAAAAAGCTTTGTCTTGGGCCCTGTTGTAATCCAACCGGAACGCAAGGCATCAGTAACTTCATCAATTATCTTCTGGTCTATCCGTGGTGGCGAAAAAGGTATCATGCTAATTTGGAAATTTGGTAATTTGACAATTTGTTAATTAGTTAATATCAGTTAATATCGGTTACAATCAGTTAACATCGGTTAATATCGGTTGCTATTGTTCAGGTATTTATCGTAACTGTTATTAACTATTATTAACCGTTCTTAACTGCTGTTAACTGCATTATTTGCTTTTCCCGGTTTAAAAATATATAAATAACTGTAAAAGAATGAAAAAAATATCACTCCTGCTGCTGTATTCAGCATTGACTCAAATAAAAAATTAAATCCTGCGATAAATATCAAAAATACAAGTAAATAATTACCTTTCCGGATCCCGTGAACGAACGGTATGATCAGCACAAATAACAGTACCACCAGACCTAAAACACCTTGTCCTATAGTTGTTTCAATATACTGATTATGAGCATTCAGGCTTCTTTTTTCCGCACCTTCCATATTATTTGACCGGTACCTGGAAACCAGTTTGTCTTTTACATCACCGGTGCCAACCCCAAACAAAAGGTTCTCTTTTATAATATCCAGAGATGTTTTCCAGATCAGCAGCCTCACTCCGGAGCTCTCTGATGTTCTGACGTCAATCTCCTCATGCATCACTTTCTCAACAGACCGGAAACGGTAATTATTAAAGATCGTAAAGACAAACAGAGCAATAATTCCTGATAATAAAATTAAATAACGGACATACTTATCTGTCTTGTTTATCTGCCTTATGATCAATCCAATAAATACTACAAAAGCGCAAATGATTCCTGCTTTTGACAATAATAAGAAAATCATCAGCAAAAATAGCGCTGCCAGTATATATCTGAAGTTATATAAACTGATCTCTCCTTTGGCACCAGGCTTATCGAAATACTCGAAAAGGATCACAATAGAAAAGACCAGGTACATTGAAAAATATGAGGGGTGATGCAAAACTGAAAACGGGTTATAAAAAAACGTATTCTGTCCAAGAAAGATATAATTATATGATGCAATAACAAGGCATATCAATGATGCCAGGCAGTTACCCATGACAAATCCTGACAGGATCAGGCTCATTTTTTTTTTGTAAAGGCAATTTACACCAATGAACAATAATGGAAATATTAATAATGTTGCCTTTACCTCAAGGTCAAACAAACCGGCATTGATATTCTCTGTATGTATTAACCCTGATATATGAATAAAATAAAAAACAATTAACAGAATAACTCCTGGCAGCCTGTAATTCATGAACCTCCTGTTAAATCCCATTTCCAGCACCCACGTAATACCCCAGGCAACTATAATATACGGCACTATCCTTTTATAAAGAGGCAATACCATTACTATTAATAATCCCAGGTATAAATTTAACCTGCTAATAAATGATATGTTATTACTATCCATTAATTATTATTAATACCGGTACAAAAATCAAGAAATTTTTTTGCAAGCACTTTGTAATCATTATTATTCACAACATAGCATTTTCCTTTTTCACCAAGTTCTTTCCGCTCATTATCAGATAAAGATACCATTTTCCGGATTGCTTCAGCTATCTTTTCAGGATCTTGAGAAGGCACTGTATAGCCACAACCCGCATCAGTGACAATGTCATTACCTGCATCAATTGCCTGAATAACAGGTTTCCCTGACATCATATAATCAAATAGTTTGTTAGGGCTTATCCCAAATTGAAAAAGAGGCTGTTTTTTAAGCCCTAAATACAGAATATCACATTCTGAGAACAATTGCGGCAGCGATACTCTCTTTACAGGAGGGAGAAAATGTACATTTGTCAAGCCAATTTTACTGACTTTATTTATCAGAGCTTCTTTTTCAGGTCCTTTGCCAACCAATAATACCGAACAATTCTCACCTCTGATATTTTCAGCAACCCTGATCAGTGTATCAAGATCATTTGCAATACCAAAGCTGCCTGCATAACATATTATTTTTCTCCCCTGTTCTTTCAGGTCACTGATAATGTTTCTATGATAAACAGGAATATCTTCATGATTATTGTACTCATCAATAACAATTCCATTTGGTATATGATAAAATTTCTCAGGTGACATTCCATGTTTTGTCATATATTCTTTGGCACCGGGCAATATCGAGATCACAACGTCAGCATTTCTGTATGCATAATTCTCAGCTTTCTGCATCATCATTATCCATGGATGCCGCCTCGACATACCCCCAAGCTCAACCGGGGAAAGGGGCCACAGGTCATGTACTTCAAATACCAGTTTTGCACCCGATTTGTCAGCTATCTTCTTTGCAGGGTAAATATCAAAAGGATAAGTTGAAGATGCTATTACAATGTCAGGCTTATACTTTTCAGCAAAATAACCGGACCTTTTAAATAATTTCCAGGCAAATGACAGAATATTAATTACCCTTTTAAAATCATTCGCTTTGTATTCAGGGGTTTTCACCCAGATATACGGTATTTCCCCAATCATATCATTAGCTAACTTCTTTTTTATAACAGGCTGAATTGCTCTTACATGAGAAAAGGAAGCGGCTACAATAAATACATTATGCCCGGATTTCTTCCATTCCCGTGCCATATTGTACGGCCTGAACTCCATTCCCATATCCGGAGAACCTGCATAATGATTTATAAGTAAAATATTCATCCTTTGATCTTCATTTTACTATTCAGTTGTTTTATTTGCTCTGCGTAGTATTGTATCGAATCAGGGAATATTGCCTTTTCTTTTATTAACTCCCTGTTCCTTCTGAATATTTCTTCATGCCTGTTCAGCAAATCCTTTAAATTTTGCATGGATGTTTCTGATGTAAGGATTATACCATTTTTGTTATGTTCCACCCACTGTTTATTTGCCGGGATATCCGATACTATAGGTACACATCCGTATGCCATAGCTTCGAGTAAAGAAACAGAAGTTGAATCAGACTCAGGAACAGAAAAATAAAATACAGCCTCCCTGTAGTATTTTTCCTGTTCCGTACCCTTAATAAAGCCGGCAAAGCGGACTTTATCCTTAATTCCTAATGTCTCTGTCAGTTTAATCAGGCTTTCTTTTTTATCTCCGTCATTTGCGATCACCAATACGGCTTCATCGTCAGTTGTAATTATTTTATAAAAAAAAGAAATAACCTGATCTATATTATAATTTGATGTTAATGCCCTGTTAGAAAAACACATTCCCTCTTTCTTTTCTTCAATGTTGATCTCAGGTAAAAAATTCACTCCAAATGGAAAAGTAATTACCGTTTTACTACAGAACTGCATGATCATATCAGTCATATAATCCGAGTCTGAGACAATAATATCAGCCTGTCTTAGTGTAAACTTCGTAGCTGCATAATATTTTTTATTTTTATATGGTGTGACTAAAATATCTGTTCCCCATGCCGAATGGATAAGCACAAACCGAAGGATTGTGAACTTTCTTATTAATGCAGCCAGAAAGCCATGACTTGTAATATAATGTGCATTTACATATACAGGACGGATTTTTCTGATGATACGAACAACCTTAAAAATACGGCTGAGTATTTTAATATTCCCTCCTTCCGGCTTGATTTTCAGATCAAGTGCGAATAATTTGTCCGGCGGGATAATTGCTTTTATCTCAGGATGGATATTACATGATGAAATAATATAAACATCAAAATATTTAATTAACTCTTTTGTCCATTTAACAATATGAACACTATCACCATTACCGAAAACCAGATATTTTTCTTTACTCTTCATCAGAATTATTTAATAATTCAAGGATTATCTTTTGCAATCGCCCGACCTGCTCTTTTCTGTGATGTTTACTTATAAGCTCTGTATTATATTCTAATGTTTTTCGTTCTTTCCATAATTTCCAGGCGTCAAGTATTGCTGATTCTGCTTCATTCACATTGCCTGATCCGGCGATAAAACCTGCATTACATGAGCGGATGAGATCTGCAGCCACATCTTCCTTGTCCACCAGTGCGATTATCGGTTTCATACATGCCAGGTATTCAAATAATTTACCTGTATAAACACCTTTATAACAATTTTCAGGAAGAACAAGAAGGAGGGCATCAGCTTTTTTCATCTCTTCCACTGCTTCGTTAGTGCTGATCTTCCCCTTCAGTTGAACATATTTTCTTAAACCGGCAGGAATAAAAAAAACATTTTTTACTCCAATAAATCGTACTCTTACATCCTGTAACGAGCCATCCCGGATAAGATTTGATAAAGCATGAAAAAATACATCAGGTTTGTACTTACCGTAAAAACTACCGGTATAAGTAATTGTAAATATATTATTATACGATACTGAAGATCCCGGGATGAAATCATATCCATTTCTGATCTCATAGATTTTAATTCCGGGAGAGCATTTTTTAAGTTTTTCAATTATTGGAGAAGAAACAGAAAGTATAACGTCTGCATGCTCCAGAATTATAGTTTGCATACGGCACAACCACTTTTCCATATAAAACGGATGAAATGAATTGCCACACATCAGGTCACGCATATCTGCTATCCAGACGAAAGGCAATCCTTCTTTTCGTAATGCTAAAGGAACTTTATGCGCAGCCACAGGCGGAAAACTGCTTATCAGGACATTATCATCCCTGCCTGACATAAGCCCGGCAGCTATGACACAGGCACGACGCACCCATGAGTAATATTCATCCTTTATGAAAAAATTCAGCAAACGGTTATATAGCGCTTTTAACTTATGTAATACAAAACCTGTTTTTCTGCTGAATCCCGCCCTTTTCAAAAAAGCCGGGTTCTTTATCCTGATAACATGAATGTTTTGCTTATAAGTATCACATTCATTTATTTGTCCTGTGGCAAGTGTAATTACGTGTATATTGAATTTTTCCTTATCAGCGTATTTTGCAAAGGCAAACATCCTGTTCGAAGCAACAGAGATCACAGGAGGATAAAAAACTGTTACAATTATAATATTTGTTTTTTCATTCAGGCTCATATATTGTTTATTATCTCCGTAATTCCGGACAGTATTTTTTCATGATTATACTCACGGTTAATATACTCCTGCCCTGCGTGATTTTCAGTAAGTTCACCAGAATTAAATCTATCAATTAATTTACCTGTCACACTTACAAGATCATTGACATCTCCTACATGAAAAACAGGATCAATATTATACGTAAACGCCACATATCTTTGATTATTCAGAGCTTCCAGCACAAAGAAAGAAACTGCATCATGTTTTGTAAGCCTTACACACAGTACTGATCTTCTGTATTGCTCTTCCATATTATCAATCCATCCCAGTAATTCGATATTATCCGGCATATTATCTTTATATCTGCTGATCCCGGAAATTCTAAACTTTACATCAGGATAGGTTTTTGCCAGAAAAATTAAATTATCAATCCCGTAAAATTCTTCTTTCCCTTCCGGTATATATGAAAAAACAGAAAAAACGTCAGGCAGCGGGATACTTTTGCTATTGACTTCAAAGGAGCATATAGGTCTTAAAGTGGCATTAACTCCTATTTCTTTCAGTTCATCCACAAACCATGGGGCTACACACAAATGAGTGGCATATTCAAGATACTCGGGATTATAATCATTTTTAGCTACCGCTTCTTTTGCCAGCATCACATCTGATCCTGCCCAGTGCATAATAAGTTTCTTCTTATATCTTATAGCCATATCAAAAACCCTGCTTCCGGATGTAGCTCCGTTTATCGAATAGATAAGATCAGCATTATTAAAATGTTTCAGAAATCTGATTTTGTCTGTAAAACTGTAATATGTATCCAGAATAATATATCTATTTTTCTTATCATACCTGCTAAGCTTATCATAAAGATCTTTAGTAAAATATGGCAATCCTGTCAGTAATATCTTCATTCTTCATTCTTTATTCTTTATTCTTTATTCTTTATTCTTTATTCTTTATTCCTAATTCCTGATATTTTTATCAGCCAAAAGATCATAAATATACAGTATATTGACTGTGTTACTGTAAGTAGATAAAAACCATATTTAATATCATTTACAAAATATCCGCCGTAAAATATGGAAAATATAATAAATATATTCGCTATAGTGCTATAAAGGAACATCTGTTTTTGGCGGCTCACTATCATCGGTACCTGTGAGACCGGAGATATAATGAATTTCAAAAATATCCACGGGGATAATATTTGTGCATATTCACCTGCCACTGTCCATTTTTCACCAAGAACAAACCCAAAAATCGGGGGTCCGAAGAAAAAGATCACGGAAAATATACATAATGATATTACCGATATGTTGAGCATTGTCTTTTTTACAAGGGGCTTTATATTATCTCCTTTTGCCCATGTTTCGGATGCTTTCTGGTAAAAGACCTGGGCTATCGAGCTGCCGATAAATCCTGCAGGCACCATCATTATCCTGAAAGTCCGGCTGTAAAACCCGAGGACAGCCTGGTTAAAGAAATAGCTGATAAGGAAAGCAACGCCGCTTAGTTGCAAAGAATCCGAAAAAGCATGAATAGAATTTATTTTTGGAAAATCAACATACTCGCGCCCCATTTTTATCATATCCCTGCGATTTATCTGTTTAAGTTTGTCCCTGTCATGTTTAAAAAAGCTGCTGACTAACGGTATAATTGAAAGGAACTGACCTATAATATAAGCAGTTACAAGGCCGGTTGCTGCCATTTTTCTTATTCCGAACAATATTGCTGCTCCGGCATTTCCAAGGCTTTGTGTTACCCTGGATGCTGCCACAAATGCAAACCTCTTATTCCTGGATGTCCAGTAATTCAGGGTTTGCCATATCCCCAGGCAAAGTACCGTTGCAGGTACAAGATAAAGATATGGGGATAATGCTTCGCTATTCAGTAATGTACAGATCGCTTCGTTAAAAACATGTACAATAATGAGAGAAAATATGGTCATTCCCAAAGTAATGAAAAACGATAATCCGACCAGGTTCACTGCCTGCTGATCTTTCCCGGGGAGCATCACAGCCAGTTCATATCTTCCTGATGCAATAATGGAAAATAAAGCAGTAACAGATATGTATAAAGCAAGAATACCGAAATCCTCAGGAGCGAACAATCTTGTAAGTACGGGTTCTGCCAGCAAAGGGATAAGTTGCGACAGGGACGCACCGGTAAACAGGATCATGACATTTTTGCCAAACTCCGTGCCGGTAAATAATCTAAAAATAGGTAACTTCAATGTCCTGCCTTTTTTACTTTATTTAAATTTAATGAGTGAGTTCCGGAATCCGAAACGGTTATGTCTGATAATTATAAATTTGTACATTGTTCACAAATTTAGTTTTTTCAGAGAAAATATACTATGTGAATGCATATATTAATATTGATGTTGAATAAAATCTTTTTTTTCTTTTGCTTTAAATAAATGTTCATTACATTAGCAATGATTTTAGGATACTTGATAACTTAATTATTAACTAAAATTTAATAAAAATGGCTTACGTAATTTCCGATGAATGCACCGCTTGTGGATCTTGTATTGACGAATGTCCGGTAGAAGCTATCAGCGAGGGAGATATTTATAAGATCAATCCGGATGAATGTACTGATTGTGGTGCATGTGCAGATGTTTGTCCTGTTGAAGCAATTTCACCAGCTGAATAAACAGGCAAAAGATCAAGAAATAAAAAAAGTAAGGGCGGATATGTATTTCCGCCCTTCTTTTTATATAATAGTCTTTATACAAGAATTACATTCCCAATGTAGCTACCATTACAGCTTTTATTGTATGCATCCTGTTCTCTGCTTCATCAAATACCACTGATGCCCCGGATTCAAAAACATCTTCAGTAACTTCCATACCGTCAATACCGAACTTCTGAAAAATATCCTCCCCTACTTTTGTATCCCTGTTATGAAAAGCAGGAAGGCAATGCAGAAATTTAACGTCCTGGTTGCCTGTCATCTCCATAGCGGTTCTGTTCACCTGGTAAGGTTTTAACAGTTCGATACGTTCTTTCCAAACGGATTCGGGCTCACCCATCGAAACCCATACATCCGAATAAAGAAAATCACAATCTTTAACACCTTCTTCCAGGTTATCCGTAACAAGTATCCTTGCACCAGTCTCACCTGCAATGGTTTTTGCCTGTTTTACAAGATCTTCATCAGGTTGCACACCTGCAGGCGCTACCGCACGAAAATCCATTCCCGTTTTTGCAGCTCCTACCAGCAACGAATTACCAACATTATTCCGTGCATCGCCTAAAAAAGCAAATTTTATTTCATTGACAGGTTTATTACTATGCTCCTTCATTGTCATTATATCCGCAAGTATCTGCGTCGGATGAAATTCATTGGTCAATCCGTTCCACACAGGTACGCCTGCATATTCACCGAGTTCTTCAACAATCTCCTGTCCAAATCCCCTGTACTGTATCCCGTCATACATCCTCCCGAGAACACGTGCCGTGTCCTTCATGGTTTCCTTATGACCGATCTGGGAACCTGTAGGCCCAATATACGTAACATGGGCTCCCTGGTCAAAAGAAGCAACTTCAAAAGCACACCTTGTCCTTGTTGATGACTTTTCAAATATTAATGCAATATTCTTTCCCGTCAACTTTTGCTGTTCGGTGCCTGCATACTTTGCTTTTTTCAGCTCCACAGACAGATCCAGCAGGTAAGAGATCTCGTCTGTAGTAAAATCAAGTAATTTTAAAAAATTCCTGTTTTTTAAATCAACTGCCATAATTTCACTTATTTGTTTTGTTTAACATCAAATATCCAATATGAATAAGAAAGTACCGGGCTCCAGGTTCCCGGCGTATTATCCGGACTACGTCGCCAATCAATCAATCAATCAATCAATCAATCAATCAATCAATCAATCAATCAATCAATCAATCAATCAATCAATCAATCAATC